>SXGU01036749.1_pt1 | contig 47553 bp, 36 predicted proteins | sample 3174531 | NCBI WGS metagenome assembly SXGU01 (sample SAMN11356863, study PRJNA531348) | freshwater metagenome | isolation source: freshwater sample F1-140 | place: China: Fuxian Lake, Yuxi | collected 2017-12-25 | reverse complement strand
TGGAACTAATTGATAAGGATGGGGTAAGTTGATTTGACGGGACATTCATCTGAAAACTTTTTACGCTCCGTGGATGAGCAAAACGACACGGAACAAGCCGAGCACCGCGGAACAGACCTTTCTTGATGAGGTTCGAGTTCTCCTACTTCCCGAGCGCAAGGATCGACAACGGTTTCAGCGGCTGCTCAACGCCCATCATTATCTGGGCGGTCTTAAAGCGGTTGGCGAGCAACTCTACTACGTCGCAGTGGACGCCAAAGGGCGATGGCTGTTCCGCACCTTTCCGACTTTCCGTGACAGGATGAGCCGCCGCCTAAATCAAATCATCCGCCGGGCAGCCGGTCCCAACCCGTGACTTTAGAACAGCCCTGAAAGGTGAATGCCGACACTTGAGTTTCGGTGCCAGTTCGTCCATCTTCGTCCTCGTTATGACCCCATCTCCTAACCGCCGCACAAGCTCGCGCGGCTTTACTCTGATTGAGCTCCTCGTCGTCATTGCCATCATCGCAATCCTCGCAGGAATGTTGCTGCCAGCGTTGAGCCGCGCGAAGTTAAAGGCCACCAACGCCTCCTGTCTCAACAATCAAAAGCAGTTGATGCTCGGTGCCATTCTCTACACCGACGACAACTCTGACAAAATCATCTACACCGTGCCAGGCCCGGGACAGGTGGGAAACCCGGGCGGCGGCTACTGGCCGGGGCCCTACAATGAGAAAGGCGCATTCCTGGATGTGACCGCAAGCATGACGCGTGAGACCGCGCTACGGAACGTGGAGAACGGTCTTAAGAAGGGCTCCCTCTGGCCTTACACGAGCAGTGCTGGTACTTATCATTGCCCGGGCGACATGCGTACCAAGCGGCTGCTGCCGGGCAAAGGCTGGGCTTACGACAGCTACTCGAAAGCAAGCGGCATGAATGGGGAAGGCTGGCAGGGATCGAGTTCCACCTCCGGACCGCAGCCGCCGTACGAGAAACTGAGCACGGTGGAAGGTCCATCAGAAGCAATGTTCTTCATCGAAGAAGCGGATCCTCGCGGCCGCAACCTCGGGACATGGGTCATCGATGTGAAGCCCAGTCCCGCATGGATCGATCCCTTCGCGATCTTTCATGGCGTTGTAAGCACGATCTCTTTTGCGGACGGCCACGCGGAGAGTCATCGATGGCGCGAGGCTGGCGTGATCAAGGCCGCGACGCAGTCGTCGCTAGGCAAGGAGAGCTTTGCCTGGAGCGGTGGAAATGCGAAGAACCCCGATTTCCAATGGGTTTACCAGCGGTACAAGCACAAAAAGTGGGCTCCGTTGTGAGCTGGCCGGAAGGGCAGGAGAAAATCGCCCTCGTGTGATGAAATGGTTCGTCGGCTGACGTCGTGCACCAGGCGGTCCCCGTCCAGACAAACTCCTCCTTTTCCTGTGTCCTTGCTCCTGCCATAACACTCCGACGTGGATTCTGACAAAAACCCGGCCTTCGATCTGGCGCAATTTGAACGCGACTCCTGCGCTGGACTTTCACCGCGCCAAAACCTGGACCGCTCTTTCCTTTGTCAGCACGCGAAACCATGATTCCCCTGTTATTCTTTTGCTCGGGTGCGACGGCTCTGATTTATGAGGTCGTCTGGGCGAAGTATCTGTCACTGATGTTCGGCAGCACCATCCAGGCGCAGACGGTTGTCCTGGCGGTCTTCATGGGTGGACTGGCGCTGGGGAATTCACTTTTCGGCCGGCGCGCGGACTGGCTCAAACAACCGCTCGTGGCCTATGGTTATGTCGAGGTCATCATCGGGCTCTACGCGTTTTTCTTCGACTGGATTTACACGGCGGCAGATGTGGGGTTCATCAAACTGGGCGGACCGCTGCTCAATCATACTGGTGGTCTGCTCGCTTTGAAGGCCATGTTGAGCATCGCGCTTTTGCTGGGGCCAACTTTGCTGATGGGGGGGACACTGCCATTGCTGGCCGCCTGGCTGCAAAACACATCGATCGATGCCAGCCGTCGCTCCGCCCGTTTCTACTCGATCAACAGTCTCGGGGCGGTTTGCGGCGCGGGGCTCGCGGGTTTCGTCCTGGTGGTGGGACTGGGACTGGTGGCCACGCTACAGGCAACAGCTTTGATCAATGTACTGATCGGAATCGCGGCGGTCGGCCTGGCCCGGAGTTCCGCAAACACCGCAGAGCCGGCGAGAAAAAAGAACGCGCACGCGTCGTCGCCGAACGAGACATCAACCAGTGTGCTTGCCCGCTGGGCATGGCTTGTGGTGGCGTTGACCGGTGCTGTGTCCATGGGGCTGGAAGTGCTTGCTTCGCGTTCGATCGCGTTGATCGTCGGGCCATCCTCACAAGCGTTCGCGTTGGTGTTGATGGCATTTATTTTGGGGATTGGAATCGGGAGCGCCATCGTGGCTTCGCCGCGCCTCTCCAATCTGACAAGTGAAATCACAGTCGCCAGGCTCCTGCTTGGAGCCGGAGTCGCCGTAGGCTTGTATGTTCTCGGGATCGAGAAGTGGCTTCTGATTTATACGGTCGGCCGCAGCGGACTCGCGCCGACCGAGATGGGCTACGTGTATCATCAACTGCTGGTGGGCGGCATGGCGATTGTCGTACTGGGGATTCCCGCTGGACTGCTCGGAGCGGTGTTGCCGCTGTGCATCCGGCTGGTGGGCGGCGGCTCGCACGCCCTGGGCGGAGAGGTGGGACGGTTGCTGACATGGAACACGGTTGGTGCCGTTGCTGGCGTGCTTGTGACCGGATTTCTGTTGATGCCCGGAGCCGGTTTGCGGGGCGCGCTGGTGACTGTCGCGGTGCTGCTTGCCGCCGCCGCGACGCTTGCCGCGTGGGTTGGTCAGGCGCGAGGCTTTGCCACCGTCACACTTCTCGTGTGCATCGGGTTCGGCTTTGCGGCCGCGCGGACGGGTGAAGGCTGGCAGCAAGTGGTGGGCTCCGGCGTTTTCAGGGCGCGCACCGCGTTAACGCAACAGGGCCTGGACCTACGCCGCAAATCCACAAAAATGCTGTTCTACAAGGATTCCGCCGACGCAACTGTTTCGGTCGAGACATCTGTCGAAGGCCGGCAAAAGGGCGAGCTTGTCCTGCGAATCAACGGCAAGCCCGATGCCTCCACCAAGGGAGATCTTTCCACGCAGTATCTGCTCGCGCACCTGCCGATGCTTGCCCGGCCCGAGAGCAAGGAGGTTTTTGTTCTGGGTTTTGGGAGCGGCATCACTGCCGGCGCTCTGCTCGGCCACCCCCTGGATCGCATCACCCTGGCGGAGAATTGCCGTCCCGTGCTTGAAGCCGGAAAACTCTTCGAGCCATGGAATCGCGGCGTTCTCACCAATTCGCGCACCCGGGTGTTGAGTGAGGATGCTCGAACTGTTCTGAAACTTGATCCGCAGCAGTATGACATCGTTATCAGCGAACCATCGAATCCATGGGTGGCTGGCATTGGCAGCGTTTTCAGCCGTGAGTTTTATGAACTGGCGGCAAGCCGTCTCAAACCCGGTGGCATCATGGCGCAATGGTTCCATATTTACGAGGTGCATGACGGCCTCGTAATGCTGGTGCTGCGCACCTTTCAGAGTGTGTTTCCACATGTCGAGATCTGGGAATCACAGAAGGGCGACATCATTCTGCTCGGGTCGCTTTCACCGTGGGAGTCATCGCTCGCCAAATTTCAACGTGTGTATGAAAGACCGACGGCAAAGGCGGACCTGGAAAGAGTTGGATTACCCGCTCCTGCTTCCGTCTATATCAGGCAACTGGCGTCTCAAAGGATCACGCGCGCCATTGCGGGCGACGGCGCGATCCAATCTGATTACTTCCCGTCACTGGAGTACCTCGCGCCCAAATCATTCTTCATGGGCGTGGGTTCAGTTCAATTGCACCTGTTTGACGAACGATCCTGGCAGTCGGCGTTCGTGGACGACGAGCGGCGGCGGGCCTTGCGTTCACTGCCGATGGAGGCCCTTGGTCCGCTCTTTCTGGAGTTTGGCACCGGCAACGTGGAGCTCCAACAGTACGTGACATGGCGCTCCGAACAAGCCTCGCGGCCGGACAAGGAAACCATTTATCGAGCGCACCCGTACACTCCATTTATCTTCCGGGAACCAGGTTCCTACCCGCGTCAGATGACGCCGCCACAAGGCGCGAGTCCACAGCTCATCCAGATGATGAATGCTCTGGCACTGCTCTCCACCGAACCCTCCCGAAGTCTGGAAAGCATCGATCAGATTGAGTCCATCATTCGCGCCCAGGTTCGGACATCAGCGGGGGGATCCGTCACGGTGGACTGGCGACCCGGCTTCTACGGCTCAGTCGCAGCAAGGGCTTGCCTGGCACTCGGGCACATCGAGCGTGCCCGCAGCGTTGTGGAGGATGCTTTCAAGATCGATCCGGAAGATTTGCAGCTCCAGTTCCTGAAGCGGCTCCTGACACAAAGCCCGATCCGGAACTGATGCGATCCGGTTGACCAACCGCAGCAATCCGGGCGGCTCGTCGTATCAACGGAGTGATTCAGGCTCTCTGGTCTTCCGCTTCCAACGCGATCAGAAAGAGCGGATGATCCTGCCTCCAGGAGCATTAAGGTTCTTCCAACTTTGCCGATGGGAAGAGCATTGAGTGGAAGCGAATCATCAATTTTCCAAACTTGACTTGAAGGCGTGCGGAGCGGAGTATCCGTGATGAAAGCCCAATCCAGTTTCTTGAGTCTGCCGCTCAACTTCTGGCGGGTCTGAATCTTATGCTTACAATCCATGGCAGAAAATCACGGTTCTGTGACGGCGTTTCACGGAGAAACTTCCTTAAGATCGGCGCATTGGGTCTGGGTGGCCTGAGCTTGCCACAATTGCTCCGCGCTGAAGCTTCCTCCGGAATCAAGCTCTCCCACAAGGCCGTCATCATGATCTTCCTGCCGGGAGGGCCATCTCATCAGGACATGTTCGACCTGAAAATGGACGCGCCTGCCGAGATCCGGGGCGAATTCAAGCCGATCAAGACAAATGTAGCCGGAATCGAGATCTGCGAGCATTTGCCGCGATTGGCGCAACTCGCGGACAAATACACCCTGATTCGCTCGATGGTCGGCGCGCTTGACGATCACAATGCTTTCCAATGCTACACAGGCCGTGTGGCCCGCAACCAGCCTCCTGGTGGCTGGCCTGCGATGGGATCGGTGCTCTCAAAGTTGCAGGGGCCGACCACCAGCTCGATGCCACCGTTCATAGGACTGGCGCCAAAGATGGGACACGTCCCCTGGTCTGACAATGGACTGCCCGGCTTCCTGGGCATAGGGCACGCTCCGTTCCAACCCAACAAGGGCGGCGGCAAGGAGGACATGACGCTCAGTGGAATCACGATGGATCGTTTGACGGATCGAAGAAGACTGCTCACCAGTTTCGACAGTTTCCGACGATCGGTCGATACCAGTGGGATGATGGAAGGCATTGACACGTTTAATCAGCAGGCGTTTGGCATCCTCACTTCCAGCAAACTTCTCGAGGCGCTCGACATCGAGAAGGAGGACAGGAAGATTCGCGAGAGCTATGGCAAGGGCGACCCTGCCAACCGTGACGATGGCGGTCCGAAATTGATGGAGCACTTTCTCATGGCCCGCCGTCTGGTGGAAGCCGGCGCGCGCTGCGTGACTCTTGCCTTCAGCCGTTGGGACCATCACGGGGACAATTTCGGCGCGTTGCGCCAGGATCTGCCTCTGCTCGATCAGGGCGTCTCAGCACTCCTCACCGATCTTCACCAGCGCGGGCTCGAGAAGGATGTGTCTGTCGTGGTGTGGGGGGAATTCGGGCGCACTCCCACAATCAACAAAGACGGCGGGCGCGATCATTGGCCGCGCGTTTCATGCGCGATGCTCGCCTGCGGCGGCATGAAGCATGGACAGGTCATTGGAGCTACGGATCGGCTGGGCGGCGAAGCTTCGGAACGACCGGTCTATTTTGGAGAAGTGTTTGCGACCCTCTACCACAATCTCGGGATCGACGTGAACAAGGTCACGGTCCAGGACCTCAGTGGCCGTCCTCAATTCCTCGTGGACAATGGCCTGCAACCGATGCGGGAGATGGTCGGATAAGTTTCAATGTGCGGATGAATCCTTGGATCTCCATCTAATGTCTGATTCTTTCGCATGCTAACCATCGCGGCCAACAGTCTCAAGTCCCGCCGCTTCTGTGACGGTGTCTCGCGAAGGAATTTCATCAAGATCGGCGCGCTTGGGATGGGCGGGTTGACGTTGCCTCAGTTGCTCCACGCGGAGGCTCAGTCGGGAATCCGCCGCTCGCAGAAGGCGGTGATCATGATCTACCTCCCGGGCGGCCCGCCGCACCAGGACACATTCGACATCAAGCTCGACGCCCCTTCCGAAATCCGCGGCGAGTTCAAGCCGATCCCGACGAATGTCGCGGGCATTGAGATCTGCGAACACCTCCCTCTGTTCGCAAGATGTATGGACAAATTTGCGCTCATCCGCTCGATCTCCGATGCGGTGGATGATCATTCCGATTTCATGTGCATGACGGGACGGCGGAAAAACAACCAACCCCCTGGAGGCTGGCCTTCTTTCGGATCGGCCATCTCCAAAGTTCTGGGACAAACGGACCCCGCGATCCCTGCATTTGTCGGACTCGAACCGCGCATGCAGCACCGGCCCTACAATGCCGCGACCGCTGGCTACATCGGTGTCGGCCACAATTCCTTCAAACCCGCTGGTGACGGCAAAGCAGACATGGTTCTCAACGGTGTCACTGTGGATCGCCTTTCCGACCGTCGAAGGCTGCTCGCGAGTTTCGATCGTTTTCGCCGTGACGTTGATGGCAGCGGACTGATGGAAGGCTTGGATACTTTCAACCAGCAGGCCTTTGGCGTGCTGACTTCCAGCAAGCTTCTCGAGGCGCTGGATTACAGCAGGGAAAACCCTCGCTTGATTGAGCGTTACGGCAAAGGCGACGCAAAGGTTCATGGGGATGCAGCGCCGATGCTCAACGAACAATTCCTCGTAGCCCGGCGTCTTGTGGAAGCCGGTGCCCGGGCGGTGACCGTCGCCTACGGTTTCTGGGACTATCACGGAAATAATTTTCAGAATGCTCGAGCCGACATGCCGTTGCTCGATCAAGGAGTCACCGCGCTTGTTGAGGATCTGCATCAACGCGGCTTGGACAAGGATGTGTCCGTCATCGTCTGGGGCGAGTTTGGGCGGACTCCGACGGTCAACAAGGACGGCGGACGTGATCACTGGCCGCGCGCCTCGTGTGCGCTGCTTGCGGGAGGAGGCATGAAAACCGGACAGGTCATCGGTGCCACGGATCGTCTGGGTGGTGAACCCAGCGAACGACCTGTGACATTCGGTGAAGTCTTTGCAACGCTCTATCACAACCTCGGCATCGACGTGAACAAGACCACCGTCAATGACCTCGCCGGACGCCCTCATTTTCTCGTCGATGGAGGCGCGCAGCCGATGAAGGAAGTAATCTGACAAACCGATCATGGAGCCGACCCAACCCAGCCAAAAAAGCTCACCTCTTTCCGTTCGATCTTTAGGTATCGTCAGCGACGGCCCTCGCCGCTTGCTGGAAACAGAATGGTTTCGAATTAAACGCGAAGAGATCATGGCCGCCACCAAAGAGAAGCATCGCGATGAGTTGTCGTCACCGAACTGGCTCACCCGGCAGTGGGCGGCAATCAAAGTATGCCGCGAAGCTTACAAGATTACGGCGGCGTTTGTTTCCCCGCATAAACTTTGGTTCGCGGGAGTTGGTTTGAAGCATCGTCCGGCATTGGTCGCTCCGACGATTGAGAGAAAAGGAATCTCGCGGGCGGCAGGCATGGCATTGTTGCTTGTCTTGTTGAGTCTTTGGCCTCTCATCGCGAGTTCAGCCGCGGCACCCGAGGCGAAATCGAAGACTCCCAGTTCCTCGGTTTCCAAACTCGAGATCGAGTTTGCCGGGCCATCTCGTGCCCGGACGGGCGAGTCTCTGCGTTTGGTCGGGTCCGATGCCCGGCAACAATTGCTTGTCACCGCCACGCTCGCATCCGGCGACCTGCGCGACGCCACGCGCCAGGTCCGTTATGATGTCTCCCCTAATGGAGTGATCGAAGTTCATTCTCACGGACGAATCGTGCCACTTGCCGAAGGCCTGGCAACGGTCACGGCAAAACATCCCGACGGAATCTCCGCGACCGTTCCGATCAGCGTTGAACAATTTGGAAGTTCCAAGCTGGTCCAGTTCGCCAACCAGTTGGTCCCGATCTTCACCAAGGCCGGGTGCAATGGCGGCGGATGCCACGGCAAGTCCGCGGGGCAAAATGGATTTCGACTTTCATTGCTCGGCTTCGAACCATCGGAGGATTACGAGCATCTTGTGAAGGAAGCTCGCGGCCGCCGGCTCTTTCCTGCAGCGCCCGAACGCAGTCTCCTTTTGACCAAAGCTACGGCCATGGTTCCGCACGGTGGCGGGAAGCGGCTCGAACCGGACTCGGATGATTACAAGCTCATTGTTCGCTGGATCAGACAAGGGATGCCAGTCGGCGACACCAATGCTCCCGTTGTCGAGCGGATCGAAGTCGTCCCGCGCGAAAGAACCATGTCATTCGGTGGAGAGCAACAGTTGCTGGTGCTGGCCCACTACACGGACGGTTCGACCGAAGATGTCACGCGGAGCGCGTTGTATGAACCAAACGACAAAGACATGGCGCATGTCGATGAAGGCGGATTCGTGAAGCTCTTCGAGCAGCCGGGCGACGTGGCGGTGATGGTGCGTTATCAGGCCAAGGTCGCTGTTTTCCGTGCCTCAATTCCGTTGGGCGCTCCTGTCGCGAGTCTTCCGCTCGCGAAAACCTTCGTGGACGAGATCGTCTTCAAGAAACTCAAAACCATTGGCATCCCGCCTTCACTCCCGTGCGACGACGCCACTTTCATCCGCCGCGCCTCAATCGACATTGCCGGACGTTTGCCAACACCCGATGAGCTGAAAGAATTCATCGCCGACCAGAGCACGGGAAAGCGCGACGCTCTTATCGATCGGCTGCTCGACAGTCCGGATTATGCCGATTACTTCGCGAACAAATGGGCCGCGCTTCTGCGCAACAAACGCAACGATCCCAAGCAGGCGCGCGGCACCGTTGGATTTCATGACTGGATTCGCGACGGATTGATGGAAAACAAGCCGTTCGATCAGTTCGTGCGTGAGATCCTCACCGCTTCAGGCGACATGTCCGAGAACCCGCCAGTTGCATGGTACCGGCAGGTGAAAGACACCACGGCGCAGATGGAAGACACGGCCCAGCTTTTTCTCGGGATGAGACTCCAGTGCGCCCAGTGTCACCATCACCCGTACGAACGCTGGAGCCAGCAGGATTATTATCGCTTCGGCGCGTTCTTTTCCCGCGTAGGACGGAAAAGCGGTTCCCAGCCCGGCGAGGAAGCCATCTTCCACAAGCGGGGCAATGCTGAAGCCACGAACAAAAAGACCAAACAACCTGAAAAACCCGCGGGACTCGGCACGCCAACGCTTTCAATTACCCCCGAAGATGACCCACGCGAAGCTCTCGCCGAGTGGATGACGGACAAGAAAAATCCCTACTTCGCCCGCTCGTTGGTCAATCGTTACTGGAAACATTTCTTCAATCGGGGCCTTGTGGAGCCGGAGGACGACATGCGCGACACCAATCCCGCCGCGAACCCGGAACTCCTCGATGCGCTCGCACTTCAGTTTGTTGAGAGCGGCTACGACCTCAAACGACTTGTTCGGACACTTGCGCGTTCCCAGGTTTATCAATTGAGCGCCGTCCCGAATGAATTCAACGCCATCGATAAACAGAATTTTTCTCGCTACTATCCCAAGCGCCTGACAGCCGAGGTTCTCTTCGACTCGGTCAATCACCTGACGCAGACGCAAAGCAAGTTCGATGGGCTTCCGGGAGGGACGCGGGCCGTCCAGTTGCCCGACAACAGCTTCAACGCCAGCTCCTACTTCCTCACAGTCTTCGGTCGTCCCGAATCGTCGAGCGCCTGTGAATGCGAGCGTTCCCAGGACGCCAGTCTCGCCCAGAGCCTGCATCTTCTGAACTCGAAGGACATCCAGGAAAAGCTGACGAGCGACTCGGGACGGGCAGCACTGTTTGCCAAGGAAGAGCAACAACCGGACGACGCGAAGATTCGCGACCTTTATCGTCTGGCTTACGCCCGCGAACCTGAGGCGAAAGAAATCGAAGCTGCCAAAGCGTATCTCGACAAGAAGGCGAAGCAAGACGCCGCCAAAGGGAAGCGAACCGCTTACGAAGACATGATCTGGGCGCTCCTGAACACGAAGGAGTTTTTGTTCAATCACTGAGTTCCGACTGAGTTGACCGAAGGATCCCGCGAGTTAGTGTCACGGTCTCCTCAGTATGAGCGCGTTCAACGGCATGGAAGTCACAGTGAACCTTCATCCGGATGAGGGCCGGCCCCAGGCCATTTTGATGAAGGCCACGCTGCCCGATGGAACTCAAATCGCCGCGATGGGGGGACGGCAGTGTTCAGCAGCGTCCACGCGGATTTTGATTCACGGCGAAGCTTGCCAGAAACCAGTTAGCTCCCTACATATCCCACGGCTGTGGCGGAAAACCAGCCGGCGTTCGCGCCAAGAAAAACCGCATGATCGAGCACCAGAACATTTCAAGTTACATCGCTGCCTGCCAGGACTTCATCCGGCGACATGCTGCCACGAGCAATTCCGAATCAAGCGAAGACGAATTCGACTTCCTGGCTCGATCGCTGTTTCGCCTCCAGTTCACGGGGCTTTTAACCTACCGACGCTTTTGCGAAGCGCGTGGATCGACTCCAGACAGCGTGGGTTCGTGGCGGCAGATCCCCGCGTTGCCGGTGGCGGCGTTTAAGGAGTTCGAAGTCACGACCATCGCTCCCACCGACCGCGTCGCGGTTTTTCATTCCAGCGGCACCACGGCGCAAACACCGAGCCGGCATTTCCACAACGCGGAATCTCTCGCACTCTACGAAGCTTCGCTTCTGTCGCCATTCAAGACTGCGGTGCTCGGCGATGTTGATGAGCTTGTCGCCACGGAGCGTGTCAGGCCGCTCGATAAACTTGGATTTCTGATTCTCACGCCGCCACCGGCACAGGTGCCGAATTCATCGCTGGCACATATGTTCGACACTGTGAGGCGCGAGTTTGAAGCGAACGATTCGGTGTTCACCGGAAAACTTGATCCGAACGGGGCCTGGGAGATTGACATTGACGCGACCTTGTTCGCGCTGCGCGGATCGATGTGTACAAATCGTCCGATTGTGATTCTTGGAACTGCGTTCTCGTTCGTGCATCTTCTGGATTACTTCGAGTCCAACAACATCCGGTATAGGCTGGCTGAAGGTTCACTGGTGATGGAGACAGGAGGTTACAAAGGACGCTCGCGTGCGTTACCAAGGCAGGAGCTGCACGCCCTCATCACGCGCCATCTTGGAGTTCCTCCATCAAACATTGTTTGCGAATACGGGATGAGCGAACTCAGCTCCCAAGCTTACGATTCAGTGGTTACTCCAGTCGCAGGAGCACGGCCAGGCTCCTCCAACGACGAAGGGGTACGGCGTGTGTTTCATTTCCCTCCGTGGGTGAAGTGCCGAATCATCTCGGCTGAAACCGGCGAGCCTGTTGCCGACGGGGAAACCGGAATCATTCAAGTATTCGACCTTGCCAATGCCCAATCTGTGATGGCGATTCAAACGGAGGATCTCGCGATCCAACGCGGCGACGGCTTTGAATTGATCGGTCGCACTGCGCTTGCCGAACCGAGAGGCTGCTCCTTGATGGCCCGCTGACTTTTTCACTCCGCATGAACATTCCGAACTATTTCCTGAGTGATCTTCCTCCTGAAGCCTCACTCACTCCGTTGATGCTCACGGAAGCCTGCGATACGCTGAAGCGAAACCGCGCCCGCTATCTCCTCCCACGCTCCACAGACGAACTGATTCGCACCCTTGACGCTCTTGGTCGCCAGTGGCTCGTGCCGGCGTATCCCTGGCGGAAGCTGGCGCTGGAGCGCGCTCCGGAACAACTTCATTTCACACGCCAGACTCTCGAACGGGGGCTCGATTCATTCTTTCGTGAATTGACTGGCGAAAAACTTGAGTCGTTCGTCGTTTCGGAACTTGGGCATCGCCACCGCCTTGACGACCTGGTGATGACCGGCAACGAGGGCCGGGAGCGGCGTTCTGGCATTGCTCGCGGCCCAGAATTGCTCCTGCACATCACGGCTGGCAACGTCCCGAATCCCACGCTGATGAGCATGGTTTTGGGAATCCTTGCTCGCTCGGCCCAGTTCGTGAAATGCGCATTCGGCTCGGCTCTTCTTCCGAGCCTCTTCGCTCACTCCATTTACGAAGCCGATCCAAAGCTGGGCACCTGTATTGAACTCGCCGAGTGGCCAGGAGGAAAAGCGGACCTGGAAGATGCGGTGATCGCCGAGGCGGATACCGTGACGGTCACCGGGTCGGATGAAACCATCAACACGCTTCGCAAACGCATTCCTTCAGACCGGCGCTGTCTGGCCTATGGCAATCGGGTGAGCTTCGGTTACATCACCAGGGAGGCGATGTCCGGATTCGGGGTCTCGCGGGTGGTCGAGGACGCGGCGGCCGATGTCATCGCATGGAATCAACTCGGTTGTCTTTCACCGCACCTGTTTTACGTCGAGCTCGGAGGCCGCACGACACCGGACGAGTTTGCGTCGCAACTCGCCACGGAGCTGGACCGGCGGGAACAGAGCGAGCCGCGTGGACCGGTGCCGACGCACGTCTCCGCCAGCATTGCAAGCCGGAGAAGTTTTTATGAAGTACGTGCCGCGCACTCACCGGAGACACGACTTTGGACGAGCGCGAATTCCACGGCATGGACCGTGGTTCAAGAAACCGATCCAACCTTCCTCCTTTCCTGCCTGCATCGCTTTGTTCACGTCAAGGCAGTCGATAACGTTGACCATGCGCTTCGCGCCGCCGAGATCGTTCGCGGAAAAGTTTCCACCGTCGGCATCGCCGCCGCCGAGGACAAGGCGCATCAACTGGCAGTCACTTTCGCCCGCTGGGGGGGCACGCGGATCTGTCCGTTGGGCAGGATGCAGAAGCCACCTCTTACATGGCGTCACGACGGACGGCCTGCTCTCGCCGATCTGATAACATGGACGGATTGGGAACAATGATTGTCCAGCGGCGGCCGAAGGATGAACACTCTCTGAATCGATTATGAAAATGGAACTCCAGAAGACATTCCAGTTTGAAGCCGCCCACCTGCTGCCGCTTGTACCCGAGGATCACAAATGCCGCCGGCTCCATGGCCACAGCTTCAAGGTGGACATCATTGTCGGCGGCGAATGTGATCCCAAGCTCGGCTGGCTGATGGATTACGCGGACATCAGCGATGCATTCAAACCGCTGTGGGAACAGCTTGACCACCGGTATCTCAATGAAATCCCCGGGCTCGAGAATCCAACCAGCGAACTCATCGCAGCGTGGATTTGGGAACGCTTGAAACCCAGGGTGCCCTTGCTCAAGAAAGTTGTGATCGCGGAAACATGCAATTCGCAGTGCGTATATCGAGGTGATAGGGCCGGGGAGGATTAGCTAATCTCGAGGGGCGAACTTCGACTCGCTGGCCAGTTGTTCCCAGAGTTTGCGTTCTCCAGCGGAGATAGACACTGGAACCTGGATATTCAGCACGGCATAAAGATCACCTCGTTCGCTGCCGCTCCTGGGCAATCCCTGGCCGCGAACACGGAATCTCTGCCATCCTTGCGCGCCAGGTGGAATCTTGATGTTCACAGTGCCTTCCAGAGTTGGCACCGGCACTTGCGCGCCCAAAACCGCCTCCCAAGGTGCAATGTTCAATTCACAAAAAATGTCGGACTCCTCCACGTCAAAATCCGGATGCTGCTCCAACCGTACACGCAAATAAAGATCGCCCGAGCCAGCTCCGCCGCTTCCTGGATGGCCGCGCCCCGGCACTCGCAATCTTTGCCCTTCGCGCACGCCTGCAGGAATCTTGACCTGACAGGTTTCTTTCTTTGAAGCGTGGCCGTCTCCATGACAGATGGGGCAAGCGCGGTCATTGACAGCGCCAGAACCAAAACAGTGATCGCATGGTGTGCGACGCTGCATGGTTATGGACCGAACCGAGCCTCGCAGTGCCTCATGCAGCGTCACCAGGAGATCCGATTCCACGTCCTGCCCGCGCTCCGCTGCGTCATCTTCCGAGTCGCCAAATGTCGAACCCGGCCGGAAGCCGCCCCGAGCGCGCCGGCCAAAAACCTGCTCGAAGAAATCACTGAAACCAGTGCCGCCGAACTCGAACTCGCCCTCCTTTCCGCCGCTGAAATCTCGTGCCTTGCCGCCTTGGCCCCACCCGGAGGGCGGGCGAAACTCCGCACCTTGTTTCCAGTTGGGTCCCAACTCATCGTAACGCTTGCGCTTTTCGGGATCGCCGAGGACTTCGTAGGCTTCGTTGATCTCATTGAACTTGGACTCGGCCTGGGCCTTGTTCTTGGCTACGTCCGGATGATACAGTCGGGCCAGTTTGCGAAAGGATTTCCGGATCTCGTCCGCGCTCGCGGAACGGGACACTCCCAACACCTCGTAATAATCTTTGAACTGAATCGCCATAATATCCAACGGTTCGACTGCAAGGCCATCGTGGCCGCCTGGCAGAGCAACCGTAACGTCTGCCCATCCCTTGCACAAGAGAGGGGAAGCTTCACATCTCACGCAATCCGTGACCGGTTCCAACCTTTGCGCGGTCCTACAAGTTGTCGGTGGAGCGCGACTGTGCTGAAAGCCAGTCGCAGCAGTGTCGGTGGCTCGCCCTCACGCCAAACCTGCTGCGCCTGGTGCTGCGCACGCAACCGCGCTCCTGGCCGACAGCCAAATTCACCGACAGCTTGCGGATGCACTGGTCCCGACCCTCTACGAATCTGTTGCATTGCACTCCCCGCCTGTATTTGCGACAAGTGCGCCCCTATTTCTAAACAATGAAAAAAGAATCGAACCAGGCCACCGATGCCGAACTGTTGGATTTGTTGAAACGAGTTTTGCCCAAGGCCACGCACGACCCCAAACTGGCTGGCAAGATCTATCAAGCCATTGAGGGTGAGCTCAAAGCCAAGGCGCGCGTGAAGGCTTTTGAGAAATTTTGCGCGAAAGTCGAGTTGCCGGACCTCGAAGCAAAGAGCGTCGCTGAGGTGCGACAGCAACTTGCCGCGTCGTTCGGCGATGGGGATGTGGTCATCCAACCGAATCGCAAGGAGAAGACTCTCGCGGTGGAAGTCTCGCTGGCCGACGGCAGCCAGTTTCGCGCGGACATCAAGGTGAACCCGAACGCGAAAACCGATGCGGATGACGAGCAGGAGATCAAATTGAAGTTCGTGCCCTTCCCGGTCTGTTTGCCCGGTGACAAGGAACTTGTCTGGATGCTGGCCAAACGGGAGAACATGACACCCGAGGAAGCAGGCATCGCACTCGCAAAAGTAGAGGAAGAGTTCTGGGCGTCAAAGACTGGCCAGAAACTGATCCGCGACCGTGTCGAGAGAAATTTCCCCGAGTTCGTCGCGCGAGTGCCTTCAGGAATGCTCAATGAAGTCGGACTTAAAAGGCACTACAAGACGCCTGAACCAGTCAAATTGCTGCGAGTTCTGGTGAAACGCTGAAGTGGCTTTTACCGGGCAGGGACCTGCCATTGTGATCAACGCAGGTCATCCGATGGCTCGCTCTGCCGTCAGTGGTGAGTTGATGGGGTGAACAAATGGAGCTTGTACTTGTGTGGGAGATGGCTTGGAACCCGTGTTTGAGCGCAAGGCTCCGGACCGGGAGTATAACTCCGCCTTGATGCGCGGCTGAGAACAACTGGTCGGCCACGCCGCCGAGGCCTTGGAATCGGCGCCCGATCAGGGCTCGGCCGCTCTTTTCATGGATTGAATCCCGGTTGAGGATATGTAGTCTTTCTCAGCCATGAAATTGCTTTTCATTGCGGCAACTCTTGCGGCCGGTTTGCTGGTGTTTGCTTCTTGCGCCAGCAAATCATCAAGCCGTCAGGCGGGCGGCTCCCAGTCGGGAGTCAAAATCTACCGTGACCAGTGCCTCCGATGTCATGGGGCAAGCGGTGAGGGAGTCGCCGGGAAGCATGACGAACCGCTCTATGGCGAAAAGACGGCCGAGTCCCTCGCGCGTCTGATTGCCCGTACCATGCCGGAGGACACGAAGCAAAAATGCACGCCCGAAGAAGCCAAAGCCGTGGCCGAATACATCCATGGCGCCTTTTACTCACCTCAGGCGCGGGCGAAGAACAATCCCGCGAAGATTGAATTTTCACGGCTCACAAACCGCCAGTATCGGGAGTCGGTTGCGGATCTCATCGGCGGTTTCCGGCCTGTGAAACAGGCGACAAACGGCGGCGGCTGGCATGCCGAGTACTATCAATCCAAGGGGATGAACAAGAAGGACAAGAAGGTTGTTGAAAGAACTGATCGCTCGGTGAATTTCGATTTCGGCACGAACAGCCCGATGGATGGCATCACGGCGGACCAGTTTTCGATCGCGTGGAACGGCTCGCTCCTTGCCACCGACACGGGGATGTACGAGTTTCGCATCACGACACCCAACGGCGCGCGCCTTTATCTGAACACCGACCTGGCGGCAGGTGACAGCAATCGGCGCGATGACAGCGACGCCAAACGCCAGCCTGCGTTGATAGACCTGTGGGTCAGCAGCGGTGGGATGATCCGTGAGGGCATGGCGCAAATGTTCCTGCTCGGCGGACGCAGTTATCCGATGCGTCTTGATTATTTCAAGTTCAAGGAAAAGACGGCAGCCGTGAAATTCGAGTGGAAGCCTCCGCACGGCCCCTGGCAGGTCGTGCCCGCCGAAGCACTCTCCAGGGAACCGTCCTCCATGGTCTCCGTCGTCGCCACCCCGCTGCCACCTGATGACGCCAGCGTCGGTTACGAGCGTGGAACGTCGGTTTCCAAGGCATGGCATGAAGCCACCACGAAGGCCGCCGTCGAGGCCGCCGCGCAGATCGAAGCCCGCCTCGAACTTCTCTCCTCCGTAAAGGACGACGCAACAAACCGTGTCGAGCGGCTGAAGGAATTCTGCGCTACGTTCGCCGAACGCGCTTTCCGGCGCCCGCTCACACCTGAGCAGCGTCAGACTTTTGTCGAAAGTCACTTTACTCCCAAGGTTGCGCCGGAGGCCGCCGTCAAACGGACTGTAATGCTGGTGCTGACTTCACCGCGTTTCCTCTATCCGGATGTAGCTGGCCCGGTGGACGACCACGCAGTAGCCACACGCCTGGCACTGGCGTTGTGGGATTCGTTGCCGGACGCCGCATTGCGCGAAGCTGCCGGACGAAGTGAAGTTCACACGCGAGAACAAGTCCGTTCCCAGGCCGCCCGCTTGATGCAGGATGCGCGCGCCCGGACCAAGCTGCGCGAATTCTTCCACCACTGGCTCGCCATCGAGGAGGCGGAGGACCTCACCAAGGACAAGAAGGCATTCCCTGATTTCGATGAAGCCGGCGTGTCCGATTTGCGGGTGTCGCTCGAAAAGTTCGTGGATCATGTTGTGTGGGGACAATCCTCGGACTACCGCCAGCTCCTCCAGGCGGATTACCTCTTTCTCAATGACCGGCTTGCCGCGTTCTATGGCACCGGCAGCAAACCTGGTGATGATTTTACTCTGGTGAAGTTTGACCGCGTTGAGCGCGCCGGCGTGTTCACGCATCCATTCCTGCTCTCGGCTTTTTCCTACCACAAATCGACATCGCCGATTCATCGAGGTGTGTTTCTGACACGGAACGTCCTCGGGCGATTCCTCAAACCGCCGCCGATGGCGATTGAATTCATGGATGACCGATTCGATCCTTCACTGACGATGCGTGAAAAGGTGACGCAACTCACTTCCAAAGACGCCTGTATGTCCTGCCACGTCACCATTAATCCCCTGGGATTCAGCCTGGAGAATTACGATGCCGTGGGACGCTACCGAAAGATGGACAACAACAAACCTGTAAACGCCGAGGCCGATTACACGACCACTGACGGCAAAGTGATCCGACTGCGTGGACCCCGGGATCTTGCCGAACACGCTGTCACCAGCACCGAAGCCCGACGTGGTTTCGTGCGGCAGATGTTCCAGCAAACAGCGAAGCAACCGCCCGCCGCTTACGGTGCGGACACCTTGCAACGCCTCGATGCAGGATTTGCCGAGTCCGGCCATCACATTCGCAACCTCCTTGTTGAAATCGCCGTGACTGCGGCGACGCAAGGCATCACCACGCAGGTCTCCTCAAAATAGAAGCTGCAACCCACCACCGCCATGAAAGCAACATCACGCCGTCGCTTCCTCCATCATCTAGGCATCTCTGCCGCAGCGATTCCATTCGTCGCGGGGCTTCCCAGCCTGCGTGCAGCAAAATCGTCCACGCCAAAGAAGCGGATTGTTTTCATGTTCAGTCCGAACGGAACCGTGCCGCCTCAATTTTGGCCTGACGAACAGGGTGCCGACTTCCAGCTCAAGCGCATCGTGAAACCGCTTGAACCTTTCAAGGACCGCACTCTTTTCATCAAGGGTCTTTGTAACCGTGTGCGCGGCGATGGCGATGGTCACATGCGCGGCATGAGCTGCCTGCTTACGGGCATTGAGTTGTTTCCTGGAAACATACAAGGCGGTTCAGACACTCCCGCCGGCTGGGCAAGCGGACCTTCAATCGATCAGGAACTGAAAACCTTCCTTCAAAGCCGCGCTGAGTCCAAAACACGCTTCGGCTCGCTTGAATTCGGCGTGGCCGTACCGAACCGCGCTGATCCCTGGACCCGCTGGACCTACACCGGCCCAAACCAGCCCCTCGCTCCAATCTCCGATCCTTATCTCATGTTCGAGCGGCTTTACGGTCAGATGCAGGATCGAGAAAATCTCGGCAGCATCCTCGATGAGGTGCGCGCCGACTTGAAGCGCGTCTCCTCCCGGTTGGGCAAGGAGGAGAAGGCTCTGCTCGACAAGCACTCCACTTTCGTCCGCGAGATGGAACAGGAACTGCGCGACGGCGCCCGTCAAAAACTCGCCAGTCCGGCGCCCGTGCTTGAACCAGGCGTCAGCGCCGACAATGACGACATGCCCAAAGCTTCCGTGATGCAGATCGAAATGCTTACGAACGCCTTCACCAACGACATGACACGCGTTGCCTCGCTTCAGTTCACAAATTCCGTCGGCTCGGCCAAGATGCGCTGGCTCGGCATCGAGGAAGGCCATCATTCCCTCTCACATGACCCCGACCTGAACGAGCCCTCGCAAGAAAAGCTCGTGAAGATCAACGTCTGGTTCTGCGAACAACTCGCCATGCTTGCGAAGAAACTCGCGGACACACCGGAACCTGGTGGCGAAGGCTCGATGTTGGACCATACCACGATCCTTTGGACCAACGAATTGGGCAAGGGCAACAGTCACACACACGAGAACATTCCGTTCGTCCTCGTCGGTGGAGGGCTGGGCTTCAAAATGGGTCGCTCGCTCAAGCTCGACTTCACCCCCCATAACCGTCTCTGGCTCTCAATAGCCAACGCCTTTGGTCATGAGATCAATACTTTCGGCACCACCAGGCTCTGTGAAGCCGGACCTCTGGCTTTAGGCGCAACGTAGCATCGCGTTTAGCGTTATCTCCAGGAAGCGCGGGATTTGTGAGGGATGATGTAAACCTCCTTTTCGGAGAAAAATCTTGCCGTGCATTTTGCCACGTGCAAAATGCGCCCCTGTTGCGAGTTGGGCTGGCAGATTTGGGAATGTGAGTGCAAGCGTCGGGCGAGAAATGAGGGACGCTCGGACTCGTTGATTGGAGATCCTCCTTGTCGGAGCGCTTGCGCTGGAAGCTACGGTCAGGGATAGATCACACCCAGACATTCCTTGAACGACTGCTTCATGTCTTACCGCAACTTTTGTAGTTGGAAGTAGTTGCCTCGGTAGCTCAGTTGGTAGAGCAGCAGACTCTTAATCTGTTTGTCCTAGGTTCGATCCCTAGCCGGGGCACCACTTCAATCGCGACGCGGTTTTTGACATTATGTTTCGTCATATCAGCTCGCAGTTCTGTCTGAGCTTCATCTGTTTGGCATTCCTCGTTGCTGGATATACGGCCAGCTTTGCCCAAGGTACCAGCATCAGCCTGCCTGAAATCATTTACGACAATTCGGGCGAAGAGATTACGGATCCGCAAGATCCCCAGTCCCCCCCGCAGTTCTATCCAAGATCTGAGGAGTACGGAGATGAAGTGTACCTAAAGGCAGCGTCCGACGGAAGTTCCTGGAGAATGACGGAGTTCATATTCGAGTACTTTGGCGACTTCACTCCGCAAGGCGACGAGATGGTCCGGTTTCGGATTTACAAGAACGATGGAGAAGGAAAGTTCCCAGCCCCAAACACTCTGGTATTTGATAGTGAGCTATTGTCTTCAGGTGGCATTCCGCTTGAGGCCGGATATCAAACCAAGCGCTTTGTCGGGCTCGATATTCCAGTGCCTGCCAGCTTCACCTGGACAGTCCAGTTCAGCGGATTGCGGAATGTCAAAGGAGACTCGGCAGGCTTGATCCTGTGGCCCAAGCCAGGTGTGGGCCGAAGCTTCAAGGATTTTTGGATTAAAACTCCAACTGGCTGGCGATTGGCGACAATTCCGCCTCCGAATCCAAACCTTCCGGCGGACCCTGTCACCAACCCTGACCAGATTGAGAATTTTGGCAGCCGGATTTACGGATTGCCCGCCACTCTGTCCGCGCCACCGGGGATCCGCATCCAACCCGACGGCGAATTCGTAAGCATTGAGTGGTTCCGCGGCGGACGCCTGCAAGTTGCAGATTCCATCACCGGCCCTTTTGTGGATGTCGCCGAAGCAAAGACTCCCTTCCGGGCGAAAATCGAGCCAGGCACGATCAAGTTTTGGCGGGAGGCGGCTGGTCCCGCTGCAACGCCTTAGTCGTAACGATCTCTCTTGCGACACCCTCTCGCGTTTGCCTAGATAGCCCGTGTGTTCGCCGTTCCACATGTCCTGGTGGCAGTTCTCGCGTACCTGCTGGGATCGATTCCAACGGGCTTCCTGGTAGGGAAGGCAAAGGGAATCGACGTGCGCAAGGTCGGCAGCGGAAATATCGGGGCCACGAATGCCTTTCGAATCCTCGGCAAAGCAGCAGGGAGCTTTGTGCTCATGGCGGACGCCATGAAAGGTTATCTGGCGTGCAAGATTCTGGCCGCTGGCATCGCGCAAATGGGCGTCGTATCCGACGTGGCAACGCTTCAGGAACAACTTCCTATCACCGCCGGAGTCTGTGCCGTGCTTGGACACAATTTTACGTGCTGGTTGAAATTCAAAGGCGGCAAAGGCATTGCCACCAGCGCCGGAGTTCTGGTGGCTTGGGTTCCTTTGGCGTTGCTGATCATCTTCGCCACATGGCTCGTGGTTTTCGGATCGAGCCGGTATGTCTCACTGGCCTCGATCGCCGCCGCCGTGGTTCTGCCGTTTGCCGTCTGGGGCACGGGCGGCGGCACCACTTTCATTGTCATCACTTCAGCATTGAGCGCCCTCGCAATCTATAAACACAAACCGAACATTCGACGCCTCCTTGATGGCACGGAAAACCGTGTCGGCTCGAACAAAACCTCCCCCACTTCCGCCCAATGAAAATCACCGTGCTCGGCGCTGGAGCCTGGGGAACCGCACTCGCCCGCTTGCTGCATGCGAATGGACATGAGGTGACTTTCTGGGGCCACGATGCCGCTCACCTTGAATCGATCCAGAAGACCGCACAGAACGAAACTTACCTTCCAGGTGTGGCGCTGCCTCATGACTGGCAAATTGAACCGTCCCTGACTCAAGCGGTGGTCGCTCCTGAAGCAATTGTCATTGCCGTACCCTCGAAAGCTTTTCGCAAGGTGGCTAGTGTTCTCGCGAACTTTTCAGGTGTCGCGATCAGCGTCACCAAGGGGATCGAATATGACACGGGATCGACCATGTGCGGAGTGCTACGTGAGACCGCTCCGCGGGCGCGAACGGTGGCGCTTTCCGGCCCTACACTCGCCGCCGAAGTTGCGCGCGACATGCCCTCCGCAATCGTGGCGGCAAGTGTTGACATGGCGGCTGCCCAGTTGGTCCAGCGGCTTTTTCACCGCCCGACATTTCGAGTTTACACGAGCAGTGACCCACTTGGAGTGGAACTTGGCGGTGCTTTGAAGAATGTCATCGCCATCGCCGCCGGCACGTGTGACGGACTGGGGTTCGGAGACAATTCCAAGGCGGCTCTCATGACTAGGAGCATCGTGGAGATCCGCCGCCTCGGAGTTGCGTGCGGGGCGTGCGCGGAAACTTTCGCTGGTCTCAGCGGGCTCGGTGATCTGACGGTCACGTGCTTCTCCAAACTCAGCCGGAATCGTTCACTCGGCGAGCGACTGGGCCGCGGAGAACAACTTGAGCAAATCCTCGCTTCGACCCGAAGCGTGGCGGAAGGTTATCCGACAGCGCGATCCGCGTTTCGCCTGGCGCGAAAGCTAAACATCAGCACGCCGATCATCGACGAAGTCCACGCCATGCTTTACGAGGGTAAGAATGGCCTGGAGGCATTGCGCGACTTGACAGGACGGGATTCCAAAGCGGAGCAGTGAGACTTATTTCGCAGGCGTTGCTTTGAGCGACGCAAGGTAGGTGACAAGGTCAGCGAACTCTTCCAACGAGAGTGCGGCATGGAGCCCATCAGGCATGAGTGAGATCGATTTGCTTTGGCGGGACTTGATGCTGGACCGGGGCAGCTTGTGCTCGCGTCCAGCACTGTCGCGAAGTATCAGAGTGTCAGCGGTCTCACCTTTCACCAGCCCGTTCCACTCCTCCCCATCCAGCATCTCAATGCCAATCATCTGGTAGCCTTCGCGCACCGTTTTGCCTGGAAACAGAATCGCCTCCGACAGCGCACGACGGTCGAACTGGGTGCCAACGCTCGTCAAGTCCGGTCCCAGGTCGCTTCCATCACCAGCCACGCGGTGGCAGGCGACACAATTCATACCGTTCGCATCGGCGAACAACCGCCGGCCCCTCGCGGCATCGCCAGAACCTTTCACAGCGAATTCCAGATACTCTTCCGGCGTGTGTTGCTTGATCTGCGCGGCGAACAATGAACCGCCTTCCGCGGACTTGTTTCCGGCGTAAATCTGGCGCAGTTCGATCAATGCCTGCGACGGCAATTCGCCCGCCCGCGCCTGAATATGCTTGAGCACCCTGGCGCTGATGTTCCGGATGGCAAGGTGCGCCGCGTCGCGACGAACCGGGTTCTTCGAGGCCAGCCCATCGAGCAGGATTTCAATGGCCCGCTCGTCAGGGGCGCGCGTGACCGCCTGGAATACATCATCCCGCAGCGCCTCGTCTGAGTAGGCTTTGATCAACGATGGTGCCGCATTTGTGGAGCGGAGTTCCCCCAATGCTTTTACCGCGGCGCGGCGGACTTCGATAACAGGGTCGCCGAGGCCAGCCCCCAGCACGGGCAATGCGGCTTCGCCTCGCAGACGCCCGAGTGTCTGGAGCGATGCGACACGGACCGGAGGGGCTGCATGAAGGGTCAGCGGCTGAATCACACTCAACGCCGCGCCGGCGCGCAGCGTTCCCAAGGCAGAAACAGCCTGTGCGAGGGGCGTCTCCAAATGCGTTGATGATCTCAGGAATTCAATCAGCACCTGGATTGCAGCCTCGTTTCCCAGGTTCTCCGCGGCCGTGATGGCAGCGGCGGTCGTCTCCGGCTGGCTCGGCCGCTTCAACTCGCTTGCTACAAGCCGGAGGGCGTCTCGGTCCTTCATTGCGCCGAGTGCGCGAAGGATTGTCGCGCGACTTGTCGGATCGGATTCGATTGCGAACACCTGGCGCAAGGCCGGCGCCGATTCGATGTCTCGGGCGGCAGCCAGACCGTCAATACACTCGCGGCGCAACGTCGGGTCACTCTCACGCAGACCCGCGCGAAGTGTGGTCAGCACCGCCTCTGTGCCAGCCCACGCCTCGGTCTTGGGGGGCGGAGGCTGAAGCGCCGGATGGTAAGCCCACCACTGGCCTTTCCATGCCGGTATTTGATGGTGCAAGGCCGCGATCAACCCAAGCGCGACGCGCCTGGTCTCGACACGGTTCGATGTCTCCTTGAATGTGTGGATCAACGCGTCAAGGAGCTTTTGATCATAAGTCTCACGAAGTGCGAACGTCGTCCCCTCGCGGATTCGCGCTCTGTCGCTCTCCAGGCCGCGAACGACTGCTCGCCACGCCGAAGGTGAGTTCGTTCCGATGCGGTTCAGCGCCGTGAAAACCGCATAGCGGGTGAACATGTCCTTTTCTTCCAACGACGCCAAAAGCACGGGAACGGCGGCGGCATCACCAATGCGGCCAAGTGCTGTCGCCGCGTGGAATCGGATCGAAGCTTCCTTGTCCTTCAGCCGCTCGCGCAACGCGGGCAGGGCGTTCGTCGCTCCTCGGGTGCCGAGTTGCCGGATCGCTTGCCGGCTCACGCTCGCATTTCCCGTTGCGGTCATGGTGATGATGTCCTCGCGGGCCGAACGTCCTTCGTCAATCGCATCGAGAGCCCATATCGCATGTTGGCGTGTGTGAGCTGTAGCCGAGCCTTCGCGAAGTGCTTTCAACAACTCCCCGGTTGAGTTCCTCTCTGCAAGGCGACGTTGCGCTGTCAGGCGGACGCTCCGCGACGGGTGAGACAGACCCAGGACAAGCTCACTGGTCGGGGCTTCAAATTTCTTCCCGGTGGCCGCGGGCAAATACCACGCGGGTTTCGGCGCGCTCAAGTCAGGCCCTGTCCACGTGAGTTTGAACAGCCGCCCGACACTCACATTGGCCTTCTCGTCGCGATGCTGCCAGTCGCAGATGTAGATGCTTTTGCCATCCGCCCCCTCCGTAATGCCGACGGGCCGGAAATCGCCCGGCGGATTTGGAAACAAATCCTCCTTCGATACGGCCCGGTAAGTGCCACCCTCACGCTCCACCCGCACGCGCATGACCTGTCGCTTGCCGAAGTCGGACAGAAACACGTTGCCTTGATACTCCGGCGGCAGCGCATCCTCATTGTTGGCGAACGCACCGCACGCAGCGCCCGCGCCATAATCGGCCATCATCCACAGTGTGTAAGGGCGTTGTGGGATAAAATCGTGCGGGTAGCCGTAGAAGCCCGCCTCGATCATGTGCGTAAAGCGGCCCATCCAGTCGTGTTCATCGGTGTTGTCGTAGGTGAAGATGTCATCCTCCGCATTGAGGGCGACATCGAGAATGTTCCGGACCCCATGCGAGAATACTTCGAGTTGCGTACCGTCAGGCCGGACGCGGAAGACGCCGCCGCTGAACAGATCGGCGCGCGAACCATCCGTCCCCTTTGCTCCATGAAGGCCCTTGTCCCCGCAGGCCACGTAGAAGAAGCCGTCCATGCCGAGCCGGAAATTTGCGGGAATGTGATCATTCCAGTTTAACGCGGAAGGATCGGGAAGAGTTTGCTCGATCAACTCGCGGCGATTGCGGCCCACGCCATTGTCGTCGTCGAACACGCTGAATTTCGGGTTGTGCAGCACGTACAACTTGCCCTCCAAATATTGCAGGCCGAACACCGCGTAGAGCTTCTCCGCAAACACCGTTGTTCTCCCATCCGGGTGCAGGCAGAGGATGCGGCCCTCGGCGGCGTCCGCCTTGGGCAGGCTGATGTCCATCGGGTCTTCCGCCACGAACACACGGCCATCCGGCGCGCAGGCCACGACGGAGGGATGTTTGACACGCGGCGCCTCAGCGACGAGTTCCATGCGCCAGTTGGCAACGGGCTGAGGCAACGGAGAAGCCGCGACGGCACCAAAACCCATAAGCTGGCCCACAAGCAGCAGAACTTTTCCCGCAAATTCAAAGCGCCCCACGAATGGAATGCTTGGCGATGAGGCCCGGCCAGTTGGTTTTGATACGTGCTGTTTCATAGGGATCGAGGCTTGACCACGAATTGTGTTTCGATTTGGCGCTTGCCGAAATTCACGACCAAGCCCCACGGCAGGTTCAGCAGTCGGAGATACGTCTGAAGGATCGCCCGGTCGGCGGCGCGCCGGAGATCCTGCAACGCCGTTACCTTCACGGCGCACCGACCATTGATGGCGATGCAGTCGAGCTGTGTTTGGTGCTCGGACAATCCCTCGGCGCGGACGGCAACGATTGGCTGTCGGATGCTCGGCATGCCGATAGCACTAAATTCGGCGTGTAATAATCCACGATAAGTGGTGGCGCGGTAGCCCAGTCCGTAAGCGTCCGCGATGACCCGAATGCATTCGGCGACCAACTGAAGCGTATCGCGATCCGAAACGAAGGACGGCGGATTCGTCAGCAGGCGGGCGGGTTCCCAGTCAACTCTGGCGGGCGTATAGGCCACTCGCTGGTGGACGAGGCTTTCCTTGCCGAAGTCGAACAGAAGCCCGACGGGCCGTTGCCAGAACTTTTGGTAGCAGATGATTTGCAGCCAGTGCTCCCTGTGGAAGTCTTCCCAAAGCACCTTCAGTTCGACCACGAGCTTGTCTCTCACCAGCAAATCAGCCTCGAACTCGTCCGCGACAGTCCCTTTGTGGACGAGCTTCCCAAGAGGCTTGTAATCGTGAGGAATGCTGGCCGCCTCCAGCCTGGCCGCCAGCAGTTCATGGTAGAACAACTCGTCCAATCCGGGGCCGAGCTGCCGGTGAACCTCCATCGCCTTGCCGATCGTCTCGTAGCTGAAATCGTCCATCGCCGTCTATTCTCATTCAGATCTCTTCAATTCGTGGGACGCTTTGAATTTGCGGGAACCGTTTTCCCGCGAATTCAGAACGACCCGCGAATTGGACTCTGCGCCCTGAAGCCCAGGCGGTTGGTTTGAATGTTTGCTGCCGTAGAGCTGTTCAAGCAGGTGCCAGTTGGCGCTTCTCATTTCCGATCTCTACGGATACGGCGTCAAATCTCGCGTCCCCTGGTCGATAGGAAAGCAGTTCCATCCCGATCGGCTCCCCGCTTTGACCGTCCTTGAGCAGAACTACACCGTCGCCCAATTCCGTGGCGACCTGGTTCTTGCGCGGTGCCTGCCAGAACACTGTTAAGAGTTCCATGTCAGGTTCGTAATAGACTTTTATTTGCGCCATATCGTTTCGCCTTCTTTGATCGCGTCGGTCTGATACGCGGTGATTAAAAAGCCTTCTCCGTTCAGCCGGCGGGCCACCGCTACCGCCCATCGCTTCTCAGTTGCCCGACAGAATAGCAGGATTCCCACGTCGCGGCCAGTGCGGCGAATTTCATCTGGCGCTGCCAGCGCACTTTTGATCAACTCCAGACGCTCACCTAAATCCGGATGTTTGGTGATAATCTTTTCCCAATACTCCGACGATGTCCGCACGGTAAAACCAAGCGGCGTCGCGACTTCAAACAAGATGGCTGAATCATCATTCATGCGAGCGACTCACCGCGCACGGACGCGGTAGAAACGCGTGCTGCCTCGCTGTGGAAGCTGAACTTCAAGCCTGCCTGTCCCGGCGCTTGCGACGGCGGCATCTTGCTCCGCAGACCATTGGATCGGGCTGAAGAGCGACTCGGTGCTTTCCACGGTTAACGCCGTGGGTGCGAAACCCTCGGCTTCAACAGTCAACTTGACCTTTCCAGCGCCAGTCAATTCGATGCCTGCGATTCTGGGTGGCGCGGGAGGACCGACGAGCGTGACTCAGGCGGCACCGCCGATGTTGATCACCGTTCCGTCGAACGCGGCCAGTCCCGACAACTTCACCGCGCCACGCGCTCCGGCGCTCGGCACAGCTCGATAAGTGTAAGTGCGAGGAGTCGTCGATTGATTGAGGAACACTGGACCCCATTTAATCTTGTTGAAGTTCGGGTCGATCAATCCGCCGGAGTTGATGTTGTCGGCAGTCCACCCCGGCGGCAACTGCTCCTCCAACGCCAGGACCACGACATCCGCCTTTGGAGTCACTGTGAGCGTCACGTCAAATGGCCCGGCGGGATTTACCTCCGCGCTTGTCAAGGACCGCACGGCCGTACCGGAAGCAGCAGCGCTCAAGCCGAGCATTGCCGACTTCGCAATGCGGGCGGCTGAACCGGCGGCGAATTGAGCCGGTTTGAAGCCCTTTGGCAAAGGTGCTGGCTGCCAGTTGAGCGGTGGAGTGCCTCCCACATTTTCGTAATACTCGCCCCGCTTCCAGATCACGCCCGCCTGCGTCAGATAATCGTCCGGGATGCGAGCCGGACGGACCGGCCACAATTGGGAGCGCCGCCAGGCCGTGGCATAGGCCGCCATCTCGCCGATGGTGATGACGTTGTTTGCTGGCGGTGAATTATCAGCGGGATGGAGCGGCAAAAGGCTGATGATTTCTCCTGGGAGCGCTGTGCTCTTGCCATTCTCCGAGAGGGTTGAATTCAAACCGATTTGTGAAATGTCGCCATCGTATTCCACTGCGGTGTACCGGAGCACACGCGCCGAATTGTCGAAGAACGGACCCCACTTCAGAACACGTGTAGTTGGGTTGTAAATGCCGTCCTCATTGATCTCGATCACAGACAGCCCTGAGAAACTCACTGAAAAGGATTCTGTCAGCGTGTAAGAAATCGTTCCGGCACCGGGAGCGCATTCAATCTCTACTGTGAACGGCACTCCCGGCCAGTAGCCCGCTGGCAGCTTGTGAACCGCAGGCACCACTGCGAGCGTGGCAGATGTTGAGATTTGACTGGAAGCTCCGCCCGGGCCTGTTACCAGCACTGTGTAGATCCCAGCGCTGTTTGCCTGGACGCCGGTGATGGTATAGGACGCATGGATTGCGCCTGCGATGTCCACTCCATCTTTCTGCCACTGGTAAGACAAAGTGGCTGTGCTGACAGCCGTGACGCTGAGAGTCACAGCGTCTTGTTGGAGTGCCGATTTGTTCTGAGCGGGAACCACGACCGTGAGAAATGCAGCGCTGCTCGTCACACTGCCTTCGGCATTACTCACGACCACTCGATAGGAACCAGCATCATTGGTTTGGACATTACTTAATCCGTAGTTGGCGTTGGTTGCCCCGGTGATACTCACGCCGTTCTTCGTCCACTGATACGATAACGGAGTTATGGAGCCAGTGGTAACACCAAAGATCGCGTTCGCGCCCGTCAACAGTATTTGGGATTTCGGCTGGGACAAGATGGTTGCTTGGCGTGCCGCGAGCGCGCCCATTCGGATCGTGTGATTCCCTTCGTCCGCCACATAGACATTGCCCGCGCTGTCGACCGCCACTCCAGAAGGCCACAGAAACCTTGCGGCACTCCCAGTCCCGTCCGCACTTTTTTCATCTACCTGATTTCCCGCATTATCATATTGAGGAGGCGTCCTGCTAGCGTCTTTACCATGCCGCTTGGCGTCACTTTCCGGATCGTGTTGTTCAGGTTATCCGCCACATAGACATTGCCCGCGTTGTCCACCGCGACCCCAGAAGGCCAATCAAATCGTGCGACACTCCCCGTCCCGTCCGCGCTGCCAAATTTATCCGCCAATCCTGCTAACGTGGTCACCACTCCCGCCGGTGTCACTTTGCGTATCGCGTTGTTGAGCATGTCTGCCACATATACATTGCCTGCGTTGTCCACCGTTACGCCGGAAGGCCTATTAAATCGTGCAGCGCTCCCCGTTCCGTCCGTGCTACCAGAAGTATCCGCCAGCCCCGCAAGGGTCGTCACGTCTCCCGTGGGGGTTACTTTGCGGATCGTATTATTCCCTCTGTCTGCCACATATACATTGCCTGCGTTGTCCACCGTCACGCCAGAAGGCCTGTTAAACCGTGCGGCGCTCCCCGTGCCGTCTACGTGACCTGTGCTGTCGGACACAATCCGCCGATTCTCATCAAAATAAGCTAGACCCGCTAGCGTCGTCACGACTCCTACGGGCGTCACTTTGCGGATCGTGTTATTGCCTGAGTCGGCCACATAGACATTGCCCGTGCTGTCCACCGCTACGCCGGAAGGATCCACAAATCGCGCCTCACTCCCTGTCCCGTCGGCGCTGCCGCTGGCCAGTATAAGAGATCCATTGTCATTAAAATAAGCTAATCCTGCCAGCGTCGTCACATCCCCCATCGGCGTGACTTTGCGGATCGTACTGTTGTTAGAGTCCGCCACATAGACATTGCCTGCGCTATCGACCGCCACGCCGGAAGGCGTCCAAAAGCGGGCGGCACTCCCCGTCCCATCCGCGCTTCCAGAACTGCCCGCCAGTCCAGCCAGGGTGATGAAGGTGTAAACATCTGACCCCACCCCAGCAGCACTGGACGTCACAGTCAGCAACGCCTTCTCGCTAACCACAGAGCCGCTGGTGTTACTGACACGCACGACATATTCGCCTGCATTCAAAGTTGAGATGGAGGTTAGCAAGAGGCTTGCGCTGGTCGCAGGATACAGCACTCCGTCCTTGAACCACTGGAGCGAGTCAGCACGATCCGCCGAGACGGAAAGTGTGACTGTTTCCCCAGAGGCAATCGTCAAGCTTTGCGGTTGCGCCGTGATTTTGGGAAGCAGGAAGGACTCTTCGCTCAGGCTGCGGTACCAGCCGATCCGAGTAAACTCAAACGCACTCCCGAAGAGGCCACCCGGAACTGGTTCACCCTTGATGCTCGCCTTGACAGTATCCGCATAAAACTCGATCGGTCCGGAGTGACTAAAATAATGAAGGTCACACGGGACTTGCGGAAGCGTTCCCCAGTTCACGCGCTGGCTGATGTCGCGGCCCGTACGCCAGTTAAAAACTTCCTGTGTGGAAATGGTCGGCAATACGCCGCCACAAAGAGGAGTGGCCGTTTGGTCCTCAGCGTAATAGTTCTCAAGGCGGTAAATGCGGTCCGAGCCGGGCAATTCATCAGTGGCGCTCATCACTGCCGTGCTCAAGCTGGTCGTCATTCCAAAGTTTGCGTCGGGAATGAACGGATCGAGAAGTGTCATCTGAATCATCACGAACGGATCCAGTTCCAGCAGTGTCTTGGTGGCTTCACGCGCTGCCCACGATCCGGCGCTGTGCGCGATGAAATGAACGCGTCGCAGGTCTGGAGAGAGCCTGTTGAACAAGGCCCCGAGTTTCACGCCATGTTGCTTGGCATTGACCGCCGCCTCGGTGGCACTTCCATAGCCAGCCGCATCTACCACGAGCAGCCCATTCAACACCGAGCCGGTGGTGGCATCGTCTTCCCAGTGGTAGGTCACGAGTCGTGTTGTAGTGCCAGCGAGCTTTTTTCTGAAGATGTTGAAGAGAGAGTTCAGTTCCGGTGCGTCGCCAGCGTCCAGATAGCGATTGTAACCTGCGGGAATCGTCGTCTTGCCTGTCCACCCGTGGATGAGAACGATCACATCCCGCGCCGATGCGTCGAGCTGCGTCTGGTCCAGCTCGTTCGTGAGAGTGGAAGGGAATTTCAACTGGGCGTGAGCAAATAACGGCAACGCCACAAGGAGAGCAACCAACCAAGTGCAGGTTTTGTTCATACGGCCTTTCCGTGCGATCCGCCCAAAAGCAAACGGGTGTGACTTTTGGAACGCTTGGAATTGAAGCGGACGCCACAGAGGCGGGCAAGCAACGTTTTCCATTCAGGTAGGGCTGAGGTGTCCTCACCGCGCCGCGAACTTGAGGGGTGCCACGCCGCTCCCCGGCGGTGTGTACGGGAGACGTATCAGGACACACCGGCCCTACCTTGGTGTCAATCCAAACCGTCAATAATTGACGACTCTTGGTCTGTCCCCCCTAGCGCGAAAGCGTGACTCGCGGAATCAATGCCGCTTTCTTCAATTCGCGGGGCGCTTTGAATTTGCGGGAGATTCCTCACAACACTTCCTTCACTCTCAAATTTCGATGACGGACGGTTTTGCCGTCGTTGTAATTCTGCAAACCGATGTAACCACTCAAGGTGCGTCGTGTTGTGTCGGTCCAGGTGGTGACTGCTTTCCCGTTGATCCGCACCGAGTAGTCGTGACCGCGGCAAACGATTTCGTAACTGTTCCATTGGCCGATCGGCCTGGTGTTCGCCGCGACCGGTGCCCGGAACGGATACATTGCTCCTGTTCGCCACAGCGGATTCTCCGGATTCGGGTCGCCAATCTCCATCTCATGGCCTGCTCTCACTGCAACCCAAGGGTCCTGACCTGGATTGGGGAAGCGAAGGAATACGCCGGAGTCCGCAATTTCCTGTACCTGCACAAATTCTCCACGCATCACGAAGTTCGTGAATTGCCTGCCTGAGTACCACCACAAGCCCATCCCGCCCTCACCGGAAGCGACCCCGTCTGCCACGGCGAACTTGCCCGGTCCGCATTGCTTCCAATCCTTGAGCGCCGCGCCGCTCAACAGCGGAATGAATCCCTCCTCGCCTCCTACCGGCGACACTGCGTACTCCAGATACGCGGCGGGCAGTTCAAACAACGGCCTCACCTCCGCTTTGCGGTAAAAAACTTCCGCGCCCTCGGATTGAAGCTGGATCTTGCCTTGAGTGAGCGCGCGCCATTGCCCGGCGTCCTGGTAGCGTGGGTTAAAGGCGACGAGATTTACTTTGCCATCGAGAATATGAATGCACTGGCCGGCCCAGAACACCACTTCGACCGTGTTCCAGTTGCCAAAGACCTGCTCGACATCAAACGGCGGTGTGATGCCGTTGCCACTGTTCGTCGTGATTCGAGCCCCGCCTTTCCGCCACACGATGTTCTTCTCGCCTTTGCCTTCCCTTTTGTAAGGCACGTAAAGCTCGTTCTCGTCGGTGATCCATTCGCCTTCGCAATCAATGATCGCGCCGTTGACGCTCCACCACTGGCCAACGCCCTTTTCCATCACGTTGTTCTCGACGGAGGTCAGCCAGCCCGTCCGGGGATTCGGCTGGCCAATGCCGCAGTAAAGGATGCCGGTGTCGCGACCGACATTTGCCCGGCCACCCCATCGCGCCGGTCCCCACTTGAACTGGACGCGGAAATGGAAATTCGTGAACTGCTCCTGCGTGGTGATCGCTCCGTAAGCTTCCCCGGAAGCATGAACGACGTTTTCACCAGCCTCATTCCTGATCGTGAACACGTTCTTTGGATCGACGTTCGCGACGAGCGGCGCATCGCCTTTCTCCGTGGCGAGAAACTTGTCCCAGCCTGCGAAGTCCCGTCCATTGAAGAGTGGTTTCCAATTCGATGTTGGCAGCACATAGGCGGGTTCGGCGGCGCGAGCTGGAATAAACAAGAACACGCATAATAGATACAAAATGGAGATCCGCAGAATCGTTCTCATGATCGTGAAAGGTTCAATTGATCGAAGACGGGCATGTCGAAGGGAAGCAAGGCAATGTTGCAGGCACAACATCAAACTGCTTCACTCCGTGCATCAACATGGCTCGATCAAATTCACCTGTCCGCCTTGGAATCATCGGCTGTGGAAATGTTCTTGGTGCCTACCGCGCAACGATCGACAAACTTCGCGCTCGTGGCGCGGTGGAGACGGTTGTCGCCTGCGGACGAGAGACTCAACGAGCCACTGCTTGCGACGCCCTTGGCATGCAGCGTTTCACCACGGATTCGCTCGAAGTGATCGGCGCCCCGGATGTGGACCTCGTCATCGTCCTCACTTCGATGTCCGAGCACGCACGACTGGCTACGCTGGCATTGGAGTCGGGCAAGCATGTTCTTGTAGAGAAACCGCTCGCGACCACGATGGAGGATGCCTCAGCGCTTGTCTCACTCGCGCAACGAAGCCCCGGTTATCTGATGTGCGCGCCGTTCACGATTCTCAGCCCGACGTTCCAGACGTTGGCGCGTCGCGTCAGGGCAGGGGACATTGGAAAGCCCTGTTCCGCCCGCGCGCGTTACGGCTGGGCCGGGCCGGACTGGAGCGAATGGTTCTACAAGCCGGGCGGCGGCTGCCTGTTTGATCTCGGCGTCTATTGTCTTACGAGCCTCACTGGACTGCTTGGCTCAGCGAAGCGTGTGATGGCCATGACCGGCGTGGCGATTCCTGAACGTGAGATCAACGGCCGCAGTGTTCGCGTCGAAGCTGAAGATAATGCGCAGGTGTTGCTCGACTTCGGCGAAGGCTGCTTCGGCGTGGTTACGAGCGGCTTCACGATGCAGCAATACCGGAATCCCGCGCTCGAAATCTACGGCACGAGCGGCACCATCCAGATGCTCGGTGACGATTGGGATCCGGACGGCTATGAACTGTTTCAGAACAGCGCCGGTTGCTGGCAGGTTTTCAAGGAGACCTCGCCGGACTGGTCGTGGACGGATGGGTTGAACCATCTGGTCGCATGCATTCGCAACAAGACGAAGCCACTCGTGACTCCGGAACACGCACTGCATGTTTTGGAAATCATGCTCAAGGCGCAGCAATCAGGCCGTGAGGGACGCGCATTGGCGGTGGAGAGCACGTTCGTGCCGCCGGTTTGCGTTGAACCCGGCACGCAGGAAGCGACGCACCGGATGCACGATCGAACGAGGGAACATTGAGGATCAATCATGCCTCGCTGGCTTCTATGGTCGTTGGTCGCCGTCCTCTGCTGGGGATTGTGGGCTGTCATGTCCAAAGCGATTGGGGACGCGATCACCGCCGCGCAAAGCCAGGCGTTGTCCACAATCGGACTTCTGCCTGTGATGATCGCGCTTGGACTGTCACGACGGCTAGATGTGAGTGGGCGGCGTTCACGCGGCATCACCGCCGCCTTGGTGGCAGGACTGCTCGCCTGTGCCGGCAATGTGGCCTATTACCACGCGCTCAACAGCGGCGCCAAGGCGGCTACTGTTGTTCCGCTGACCGCGCTTTATCCGTTGCTGACGATAGGGCTCGCAGTGCTTCTTCTGCGGGAGAAGTTGAATCTTGTTCAGGTCGGCGGCGTTTTGCTTTCACTGGCGGCGATCTACCTGTTTAACGTGTCATCGTCCGAAGGGGTATTTTCGTCAGGCCTTGGCTACGCATTGTTGCCCATCGCATTTTGGGGAGTGGCCGGGTTTCTCCAGAAGATCTCCACCAATCACCTGTCGGGCGAGCTTTCGTGTCTCTGGTTTCTGGCGGCCTTCATTCCTGTGGCGACCGCTATTCTGTGGCGGGAACCCTTGACCGGCCAGGTGCCGCCCAAGGTGTGGGCGCTGGCCGCGGCGCTCGGGTTGTTCTTTGCCTTGGGCAACTTCGCGTTGCTGGAGGCCTGCGCGAGCCAGGGCAAGGCGTCCGTGGTCGTGCCACTGACCGCGCTTTACCCGGTGGTGAGCGTGCCCATTGCCATCCTATTCTTCGGCGAACGCATTGCCGCTCGCGAGGCCGCGGGCATAGCGTTGGCGTTGGTTTCCGTCGTTGCCTTGTCCTGGGAAAAACCCGCTGACAAAAAGGAACCGGCATAATCCATTAACATCTTAACCCCTGTCATCTCTCTCTTTTCAAATCAATATGAAACCCATTACTGAACTCCTGAAGCAAAACGTCGTCCTCGGCGACGGCGGTTATCTTATCGAACTCGAACGGCGCGGCTACGTGGACAGCGGTTCCGGCCGCGAGAAGGTCGGCACCGGGCGCGGCAGCGGCCAGTTCACGCCCGAAGTCGCCATTGAACAGCCTGATGCCTTGCGCGAACTCCACCGCGAGTTCCTCAACGCCGGTTCGCAAGTGCTCCAGGCGCTGACCTTCTTCGGCACGCGCGAGAAGCTCAATCGTGCCGGCTATGGCGCGGAGACTGAAAACATCAACGCTGCCGCCGTGAAACTTGCGAAGGAAATCGCGGGCGACAAAGCGCTCGTCGCCGGCAGCGTCTCGCGCACGCAGCTCACTGAACGTGAAGGCATGGAATCGCTCGGCAAATCGCGCGATCATATCGCCGAGCAAATCCGTCTCCTCAAGGATGCCGGCGTGGACTTCCTGATCCTCGAAACGTTCTTCCACCTCGCCGAGATGAAGGTCGCGCTGGAATGCGCCGCCGCCGCCGGGCTTCCTGCTGTCGCTACGATGAGCTTCCGTCCGCTTATCACCAAATGCACCGACGGCCATACGCCCGCCGAGTGCGCAAAAGTGATGGCTGACCTCGGAGCCATCGCCGTCGGCGCGAACTGCGAACAGGATCCGAAACGCATGCTACCGCTGCTGCGCGAAATGCGCGCCGCCACGAATGTGCCGCTGGCCGCGCAGCCGGCCGCGTTTCACACGACGGACGCCTGCCACAGCTTCACTCGCCTGCCTGCTTTTCCAGATGATCTGGAGACCATTCAGGTTTCGCGAACGGAGTTCGTGGACTTCGGCAAGGTGGCGGCGAAGGAAGGCATCGGCTTCCTTGGCGGCTGTTGCGGCTGCAACGCCGCCTACATCCGCGCGCTGGCACGCGGAATCGGTGAGGCGAATTGATGGTAATCAAACCGTCCATTACGCCGTGCCGCATCGAATTTCGTTTCCCAGCACAAAATCAAACCTCAACTTGCAAACCATGAAAAGTAATCGAACTCAGGCGACGTTCCGTCTTCAGGTTCAAAATGGGTGCGTTCCGAAGTTGGTGGTGGTTTCTTCCTCTCCTCCCCCGGAGAGAGGAGATGGTCGGGGAGAGGAGGGCCGTTCAGATTGCCTGGAAGCCCCTCTCCCCAACCCTCTCCCCGTCCGACGGGGCGAGGGAGCAGACGCCTGCGGACGACGTCCCAACCAAGAACGGCTTCGGGATGCACGGGTTCAAACCTGCGCGGGATTTACTCTCATTGAACTGTTGGTGGTCATCGCCATCATCGCGATTCTGGCGGGGATGCTTTTACCCTCCCTGAGCAAGGCCAAGACGAAAGCGCAAGGCATTCAATGTATGAACAACTTCCGCCAACTGACTTTGGCCTGGCAGCTTTACAATGACGACAACCGCGACGTCACGCCCTGGTCGTGGGTCGATCCTGGTGTGAAGCAACAGATGTGGGTCACCGGCGACCTCGATTTCAACGGTTCCAATCGGAGCAATTGGGACGTGAACAAGGACATCAAGAACAGCCTGCTCTGGCAGTACTGCGGCAATTCGGTCGGCATCTGGAAATGCCCCGCTGATCTCAGCGCGGTCACCGTCAGCGGCGTCCGGCAACCGCGCGTCCGGAGCATGTCGATGAATGCCTGGTTCGGTTATGCCTGGCCGACTTCGGGCAATGAACAGTTTCGTGTCCTCTACAAGACCTCCGACATGACTGATCCCGGTCCTTCCGGAATTTTTGTGATGCTCGACGAGCGCGAAGACAGCATCAACGACGGCTGTTTCTGCGTGGACATGGCCGGCTATCCCATTCAACCCAACCGCACGATGATGATCGATTATCCCGCGAGCTATCACAATGGCGCGGGTGGCTTCTCGTTCGCCGACGGCCACGCGGAGATCAAGCGGTGGCAGGATCCCCGAACCATTCCCAAGCTTAAGAAGGGTCAGGCCATCCCTCTCAATGTTCCTTCACCCAACAACCGCGATGTGGTCTGGATGCAGGCGCGGGCGACGGTGAGGAAATAGAGCGTTGATTGCCCGCTCGATTCCCCGACTTTCATGGAACTTCATATTCTTCCCGACAGCGACAAGGCGAATGCGGCCGCGACCGACTGCCTCGCCGCGTGGCTCACTTCGTCGAACACTCGCAACGTCATGGTTGCCGCCGGCAATACGCCCATCGAACTCTACCGCCGCATTGGCGAACGAGGGTTGTCGCTCTCGCATCTGAACGTCTTCGCTCTCGACGAGTACGTGGGCGTGCCACTCGAAGAACCGCGCAACTGCGCGAACCTCATGCGCCGTTGCGTACAGCAGGCATGGAGCATCCCGCCCGCGCAGTTCCACACGGTCAGTTCACTCGAACAGGATGCGCTGACTAGCGTGCGTGAACACGAACGCAAGATCGCAGAAGCTTGTGGGCTGGATGTCATCATTCTTGGCCTCGGTCAAAACGGTCATCTTGGTTTCAACGAACCTGGCAGCGCCGAAGATTCCGCCGGTCGATTGCTCGACCTGGAGTCCATTTCAATCGAAGCGAATCGGAAATGGTTTGGTGGCGATTATGCGCCATCGAAAGGCGTCACCGTTGGCCTGAAGACCATACTCGCCGCCCGGCATGTTCTCATCATGGCCTACGGTTCACACAAGACGGCGGCGGTGCGGGCGATGATTGAAGGCCCGCGCGGAGCAGATTGCCCGGCCTCGTTTCTGCGCGGACACGCCGATACTCACATCTTCCTGGATGACGCGGCGTCGGCACCCATAAAACTGAAGCGATGACCGGCTGCCTCCAGAAGCTTTGCGTGATCACCTGGCTCGCTCTGGGAACCGTCGTGCTCGTGGCCGAACCGGCGTTAAAGGTTCCGGAGAGTTTCTCTACAAGGCGAGTCGCAGGCCCGCCCGAGATCGTTTTTCCCATGTTCGCCGCTTTCGGTGAACGCGGCGAACTCTATGTCGCCGAATCTTCAGGCCTCGACCTCTACGATGAACTTCAGAAGCTCACCCGCCGTTGCCGCATCAGCCGGCTGGAAGACCTTGATGGCGACGGCGTGTTTGAGCGCGCTCAAGTGTTCGCCGACAAGCTGGTTTTCCCGATGGGGCTGGCATGGCGCGAGTCGAAGCTTTATGTGGCCGATCCGCCCGACCTGGTGACGTTGGAAGACACGGACGGTGACGGCCGTGCCGACAAACGAACGGTCTTGCTCACCGGCTTCGGGCACACGGACAACGGCAGTCTGCATGGTTTGGTTTTCGGCCCGGATGGCTGGCTCTACATGACGATGGGGCAGCCGGATGGTTACGAACTCAAGCGCCGCGATGGATCGATATTGTCCGGCAAAAGCGGCGCATTGTTGCGATGCCGCCCTGATGGTTCGGACATCGAAGCCGTTTGCCGTGGTTTTGAGAACCTCGTCGAGATTGAATTCATGCCCACGGGCGAGATCATCGGAACGGACAATTGGTTTTCACTTCCGCAAGGAGGCGAACGCGATGCCTTGGTGCATTTGCTTGAAGGCGGATTGTATCCCCTGAATGCTCACTCGAAGACAGAGGCGAGTCTGTTTAACTCGGGGGATATGTTGCCGCCGGTTGCCATCTATCCGGCAGTCGCACTCAGTGGACTCGTGCGTTATCGAGGTCAGACATTTCCCGCGCGCTTTCAAGGCTCGCTGTTCTCCGCTCAATTCAACGCTCGCAAAGTGGTCGCCCACCGCCTGAAGCGCCAGGGTTCGACGTTTAGTAGCGACGACGAAGATTTCCTGACCACGGATGATCCCGATTTCCATCCCTCCGACGTGCTCGAAGACGCGGACGGCAGCTTGCTGGTGGTGGACACAGGTGCGTGGTACGTGCATCACTGTCCGACGGGGCGCATCCGCAAAGCTCCGGCTCAGGGTGGTGTTTATCGGGTGAGGGCTGATCAACCTGGCGCCGTTTCAAGGGCAACACTCAAATTTCAAATTCAAAATTCAAAATCCAAAATAGGAATTGCGGAATCCGAAATCGATCAGAGCATTTTAACGCCCGTCACTGCAGACCCTGACGCAGTGGCGAGCGTCGCTCGCGCCCTCGGCCGCAGTGGCGATAAAACGGCGGAGAAAGCGTTGCTTGGCCTGCTGTCCGGCCCTGAACCGCACGTTCGCCTCGCCGCCGCCGAAGCCCTTGCTCGTTGCGGCTCCACCAATGCTGTTCCGGCACTCATCACCGCGTTGACCAGCGACATTGATCGATTTCTCGAGCACGCGCTGGTTTACGCTCTTCACCGGCTGGCGGACGAGAATTCGTTGAACATCGCGCTGGACCATTTGCATCCTCGTGTTCAGCGTGCCGCGCTCATCCTGCTTGCCCAGGCACCACACCAGAAGATCACCGCCACAGATGTTCTCAAACGGTTGCTCGTGGAAGACATCCCGCTTCGGCGCGCCGCGCTGATGATTCTTCAAAAGCACCCGGACTGGAGCGTCCATGCAGAGCCAGTCGTGCGCGAATTGATTTACGCCCCCGTGCTCAACACGGCACAAAGCGAATCGCTCCGTGAACTAATTCTCACCTTTCAAACAAACCCAGCGATGCAATCCCTGGTCGCCTCGGTTGGCACGAACACCAGCCTGAACTCAGGCCGTCGCGAGTTTCTTTTCCTAACCATGGCACAAACGACCATCGATCCGTTGCCTGATGCGTGGATCTCCGCACTTGAAATGGGGTTGGATGAGGGTGAGCCGTCTGTACGCCTTCAAGCAGCACGCACGGCTGGAACACGCAAGATCTCCGCATTGGACGAACCGTTGACCCTGTTGATTGCGCAAACGAACCTTTCCATCGAGCTTCGCCTCGAAGCAATTCGCGCCACGCTGGGACGCCGTCCCAAACTGACTCCGGCAGCCTTCGAACTGTTGCTCGGCCAAATCGGCCCGCAATCGAGTCCCGGATCCCGGCTCGCTTCACTTGAGTTGTTGAGCCGGGCGCAATGGGCCGACGCTGTGAACGATCCACAAAAGCTGATTGGCGTTGTGAAGAGTGACCGCCTGATCTCGCCTTCAACACTCCTGCCCTTGCTGACCCAAGGCGAGCCCGCTGGGTTCCATTCCACCTGGATCTATCTAAAGAACGCAATTTCAGACGGCTGGCAGCCGGGCGAGCAGGAATTCAACTCCATCGCTGCACGCCTGCCGCGCGAGGCGGCTGAGGAGTTCGAAGCATTGAAACGTCAGGTCGCGCGGCATGCCGCACTTCAACACGAACAAATTGACTCCTACACAGAGTTGCTCGCTGGTGGCAATCCTGTGCGCGGTGAAAGGTGGTTTGTTGAGAAGACAGGCTGCGCCGCCTGTCATAGCATCGGCGGACGCGGCGGCATGGTTGGCCCCGACCTCACAAAGATTGGCGCAATCCGGTCCGGACGCGATTTGATCGAAGCGCTCGTGCTGCCCAGCATGACGTTTGCCCAGGGCTATGACACTTATTCTGTCACACTGCGCGACGGCGAGAATCTTCGTGGCGTCCGTGTCCGGCAACCGGATGAATCGTTTGCAATTCGTGACGCCAGCGGTGCCGAAACCCGGCTTCATGCGAATCAGATCCAGAACGTGGAGCGATCGAAGGTGTCGATCATGCCCGAAGGGTTGCTCTCGATTCTCGCTCGCGAACAAATCCGTGACCTGCTTGCTTACTTACAATCGTTGAGATGAATGAAGGCCAGCCACAGAGACATATGATGAAAACTCCGGCGGCTCCTTTCTGCCAGATGATCTGATCGAATGACCACCAACCCCAGAGCCAAGTCTGCCTGCGCCATCGGCGTGGATGTTGGTGGAACCAAGATAGCCGCGGGTGTGGTCACTTTTCCAGACGGCAAAGTCCACGTGCGGAGCATCATTCCGACATTACCCAAGCGAGGCGGAGAAGCGGTGTTGACCGATGTTGAGAGACTGGCCAGCCAACTGACCGCAGAAGCGCGCTCACTGGATCTCCACATCGACGGCATCGGTGTTGGCGTGTGCGAGATCGTTGATTTGTCAGGCAGGGTTGCCAGCGAGAATTGTATCCTGTGGAGGAAGGAACCGGTGTGGGAACGGCTTTCAAGGATGGCACCCACGATCATCGAAGCGGATGTTCGGGCTGCGGCGAGGGCGGAGGCGCTGTTTGGCGCGGGGCGTGGGGCGCGAGTGTTTCTCTACGTGACCATTGGCACGGGCATCGCCTCCTGCCTGGTCATCGATGGCCACCCGTTCGCCGGGGCTCGCGGGGCAACCGGCACGATGGCGAGCGGGCCGCTGCCCGATTGCGGAAAGATGAGGAATGAAGTGATGCCGGCCAGCCTGGAGGAATTTGGAGCCGGCCCCGCGCTAGTTCGGCGATTTAAGTCGCTTCAGGGCAGCGCTCAATCGGGGCAGGATGTCCTGGCCGCCGCCAGTCAAGGAAACACGCGCGCCGTCGAAGTCGTGCGGACGGCCGCTGAAGCACTTGGGGCCAGCATCGGGACGCTCATCAACATCCTCGATCCGGAGCTTGTTGTGCTGGGCGGTGGGCTGGGCCTGAGCGAAGGACTTTACCGCGAAACACTCATCAACTCTGCGCGACGCCACATCTGGTGGGAAGGTCATCGCGACGTGCCCATCGTCCCGGCTGTAACGGGTACGGATGCCGGAATCATCGGAGCCGCGGCAACGGTTTGCAATGGGGATGAGGTTGACCGATGAAGTTGGCGCGCTGTTGTTTCAATGCACGGACCCTTACCACGGACGCGCGCCTTTAAGCCGTTTCTTTTCTCGCGGAGCCTTCGCTTCCTCATTCCCGGCTCTCACTCGCAGGCTGAACGGTGGCTCGACCTCGGCTGGCAACGGCGCAGCAGATGGCGCCGGTTCTGATTCTGCCGGGCCTGCGTCCAACGTTGCGCTGATGACTCGAAGCAATTCGCCCCGGCCATGTCCCGTCGCGGAGGAACATTGGAAGATTTCCGGCATCTTCTCGAACCATACGGCGATGGCGGCCGTGAATGCCGCGATGTTCGCCTGCACCTCCTCCGGTGTTCCCCTGTCTATCTTGGTGAAAACGAGCACGAATGGGACGGCATTGCGGACGAGCCATTGCACGAACTCCAGATCAATTTCTTGCGGCGCAAGCCCGGAGTCGATCAGCGCGAAGACACAGCAGAGATTCGGACGGTTCTTGAGATAATCATTCACCGCGCGGTTGAACAAGGCCTTGTCCTCCCGCGCCACCTTCGCGAAACCGTAGCCCGGCAAATCCACGAGCCGCCACGATTTGTTTATCGTGAAAAAATTGATGAGCTTGGTGAATCCTGGCGTGGGCGAGACGCGGGCCAGGTCCTCTTTGCCCGAAAGCATGTTCAGCAACCACGATTTGCCCACGTTTGAACGACCGATGAAGGCGAATTCAGGCAACGATTCGTCCGGACACGATTTCAGGTCTGGAGCACTGCGGTCAAAAATGGCGGATGAAATGTTCACAATTGAAAAACAGATGGAGGATTGTCGCAGCTATTCCACTTAACCGATACAACGAATTTCAAACAGTCGGTCTTCAACGCCCCCATCCCGACCATCCCGCCAGATTGGATCGATCAGATGGAGATCGAACAATCTGAGCCGGGAAGATCATTGACCCACGACTGTCCCCTCTCCAACGGCGGAGGATTCGCGGAGAGCCTCCTTCAGCAAGACAGATGCATTGGGACTATGAACCTTGTTGATTACGGGGCGTACCGTGCTTCAGCGCGGAGTGTCTGGAGAACACGGTGGCTCAGGCGGGAGGAAAAGCAGTTTTCTCTGCGTTCTCCACATCTCTGTGCTGAAAGCGGCGGTTCACCGGAGCGAAATGCCACCAAAACCGGAAGTGAATCGAAGCCACGAACAGTCGTCAGCCTGGCCGTGAATGTCGGATGAATGCCCACATCCTCGCCCAACGCCACCCTGCCAGGTGAACAGCTACTCGCTCACAGCAACACTTCTGCTTCGTTTCCAGAACTCGGCAAAGTCCGGCTTCGTATCCAAAAGGATTTCGGCCACTGCCAGCCGCGTCTCGGGCTTCAACCCCTGAAAGTCAGCGCTCGTGTCCTTGCCCGACAGAACATCGGCAAGCCGTGTGTAGATCGTGGACTTGATGAGCTTCGGCAGAGCATCAAATGCCGCCGAGTAGATAAGATAGCTACAGGGGTACTTGAGCAATCGTGTCCGCATGTCGAGTTCCCTGAATGAGCGGCCCTTGCTGTCGCGTGGTCCCAACGAAGTGAAGTGAGTTGCAAACTCTGAAGAGCTCGTGATCGGGCTCGTGAACTGAACTTCATCTGTAAAAAGGAGATACTTGAGGAACGCGGTGACGGTGTTCTTGAGGTAATTGACGTGGCTGTACTGCTGGATGGCGATGGTGGATTCGTACTGCAGACGGGTGATGAAGTTATGCATGTGCGCCTGATGCTCGATGATCATCAACGCCACGATGTCGCTTTGATTGCGGAGATGGCGGCTGACATCGAAGAACCTCCCGAGATCGGTCACATTTCCGAGGTGATTCGGCTCCTTGAGCTGACGTTCAAACGCGGCGGCACCGATCAAGTTGCCGCGGTGCAGTTGATCTCCATGCTTCCCGGTGACGTACCACCCTCCCCACCGATCAGCGAGAGGGGTCCGATGGTTGACCAGCGAAGTGCCGCTGGCCAGATCCACGATCCCGGCCTCGTCAGTTGCAAAAGATCTGACAAGGTGTCCCGGCACACCCATTGTCTTGGCCGAGGCATGGCATTCGAGGCATTGGTCGTTCCTCACGAATCTCGGACGCTCCATCTTCTTCTGTTCGATGGAGTAAAACACTCCGCCGAGTTTCGGGTCCACCGTCGCAAACTCCATCAATGGCGCGCCCGGAATGAATCCGACATAAACGTCATCGGAGAAGAATACCGCGCGCGGATTCTGCGGAGTAATGCGTTCCCTCTGGAGGGAAGTTTTGGAGAAGACCAGCATCTGCGACGACTCCGACACCTTCAACTCCTTGAGCAGTGATCTGGCATAACCAAAGTCCTCCTCGAACTTCAATGTCGCCTCTCCCGAGTCCAGTTTCTTCTGCAACGCCATCACGGCGTCGTTCGCCACGGTCTTGCTGTACGCGATGGTGTCTTCATCGAAAGGCATCATGTGCGTCGATCCCTGGAAGTCCGCGGAAACCGACGCCCAGCAACCCAGGAACAGGAAGGCAAGCACCGCAATCCGGCTCATCCTCGACAATGCAAACTCCGTTCCGGCGTCCCGGCATGCCTTACTGAAAGAATTCTGATTCATGAGTTGGCGAAAACTCTGGCACAGGAAAACTGGCCAGCCGCGCATCTTTTGGCAAAGCCTAACCCATCATTGGCGCATGGAAATTCCCAAGCTTCCAATATCAAAACACTTGTGATCGAATCATTCCATGCCTGCCATCTACCATCGTCCATCAAGCCGCCGACAGTTCATGACTCAAGTGACCCATGCTGTGGGAGCAATCGCGCTCGTCTCAGCGGGAGCATTCCCGGCCAGAGGGGCCGATCAGCAGACGTTCCGGCTCGCGCTCCTCTCGGACACTCACATTGCCGCAGACCCAAAGGATGCGAATAGAAAATTCCTACCAACGGAGAATTTGAAACAAGTGGTGGCGCAGGTGCTGGCATCGCAACCAGGAGGAGCTCTCATCAACGGAGATTTGTCCCGCCTCACCGGCGAACCCGGGGACTACGACGCCTTGAAACAGCTCCTGCAACCATTGAGCGAACGCCTGCCTGTTTACCTTGGCCTTGGCAATCACGATGATCGGACGAACTTTGCGAAAGCGTTCAAAACAACCTCTGGTGCCGTGACGGACCGGGTGATACTTGTGATCGAGCAGCCAGTCGTGCGCATCATCCAGCTTGATTCCCTGCTTTATCCAAACAAGACGCCGGGATTCCTCGGCAAGCCCCAGCGCGAATGGCTCTCCAAATACCTGTCTGGTTCAGATTCCAGGGCCACGATTCTTTTCGTCCACCACACGCTTAAGGACGGTGATGGTGACTTGCTGGATGTCGATCGCCTGTTTGATGTGATTCGACCGCACAAGAAGGTGAAAGCGATCTTCTACGGCCACTCGCATGAGTACAACTTCACCGAGCGCGACGGAGTCCACCTGGTTAATATCCCGGCGGTGGGCTACAACTTTAACGACAAGGAGCCCGTCGGCTGGGTGGACGCTAGCTTTACTGAGGCAACTGTCACACTCAAGCTGCGCGCCATCGGTGGAAACCTGACTGGCGACGGTCAGTCGAAGACGATCACCTGGAGAGGGTGATCTGGCTGAACCAGCATTCCCACCAGGATGATCCTTTCCTGCTACCTTCGGAATTGAAGCGGTGCAGGGGCTGGATCGTGTGAGGCGCAGGCCGCGTTGGTGGGGGCTTCCGCCTGCCGCTCGCTCGGGTTCACGAGGTTGTTTGCCAGCAGGTAGGCCTCAACTTCATCCCCGCTTACATCCGCGAGCAATCGTCCGTTTACTTCCACGCAAGGGCTCATCATCTGGCCGCTCTTCTCGATCATCTCCTGCCTCTGGGCCGGATCATTGATGATGTCGCGGTCCTGGAAGGGCAGTTCGTGCTTGCGCAGAACGGCCCGGACGCCATTGCTCCAACCACATTGAGGCTTCAGATAGGCGATGATATTGGGTTTGCTCATAAGTTCAGGGCGGCAAAAGTGCCACACACGCGCTTCTTGGCAATCTTTTCCTTGCGACGAATCACTCCTCTTTGGGATCGCGCTTGGCCTGTGATCGGCGCTGCGGCTAATCTTTGACTGCGACATGAACGTTCTGATCGTCCCGGACAAATTCAAAGGCACACTCACGGCGCAGGCTGCGGCCGCACTGATCGCGGAAGGATGGCAGCGAGCCCGACCCGAAGACCGGTTGAGCCTGCTGCCCATGAGCGACGGCGGCGATGGCTTCGGCGGAGTTCTTGCCAACCTCTCAAAGGCAGAGATGCACTCCACCCGCACCACCGATGCTGCCGGCCGGCCTCATGAAGCAAACTGGTGGTGGGATGCCACCACAGACACGGCAATCATTGAATCAGCCGGGATCATCGGCCTTGCATTGCTGCCGCCCGGGAAATTCCACCCTTTCAACCTGGATACCTCTGGACTTGGGATCGTTCTCCGCGAAGCCGCTGCCCGCGGTGCGCGGCGATTCCTGATTGGCATCGGAGGCAGTGCGACCAACGACGGCGGGTTTGGAGTCGCGCGATTCCTGGGCTGGCGCTTTCTGAAGGAAGACGGAGGTCAGATTGTTGACTGGACCGGGCTTCACAGTTTGTCGCGGGTCATGCCTCCTGAGTCCTCACAGCCCGATGGCAAGTTTGTCGTTGCCGTGGATGTGCAAAATCCCTTGCTCGGTCCGACAGGGGCCAGCCGCATTTACGGACCGCAGAAAGGACTGCGTCCGGAGGATTTCCCAACGGCGGAAGCGGCGTTGGAGCGGCTGGCTGCAATTACAGAGCGTGACTTGGGAATGCCGGGAGCCGCGCAGGAACCGGGCACCGGCGCTGCCGGAGGACTAGGGTTCGGCCTGCGATGTTTCCTCCATGCAAAGCTCGAGTCCGGTTTTGAAATCTTTTCAAGAATTGCGAAGTTGCGCGGGCAAATCCGCCAGTCCGACCTGGTATTGACCGCGGAAGGAGCAATTGACGCCTCCACACTGATGGGGAAAGGCGTCGGCGAAGTGGCGGCGATGTGTCGTGAAGAGGATGTTCCATGCATCGGACTAGCGGGAACACTGGCCCTCGACGGTGCCGGTGAAGCCTCCGCGCGACTCTTTCAACACACCTACGGAATCGTGCCACAGCTCACAGATCCCGCGGATGCCAGGTCGAATCCTTCGAAGTGGCTCCCCGAGCTGTCATATCTGGCTGCAAGCAAAGCTAGTACTCCGTCAGTCATCAAATGAGGGGTAAAGTTTCTTGAGTTTGACGCGGGCATCGTCGGTGGTGAAACGCCAGTTGATTTTGGAAGAGGGCTGATTGCGACGCCGGGTCCAGGCGGCGATCTCTTGGCG
>SXGU01044660.1_pt1 | contig 47679 bp, 61 predicted proteins | sample 3174531 | NCBI WGS metagenome assembly SXGU01 (sample SAMN11356863, study PRJNA531348) | freshwater metagenome | isolation source: freshwater sample F1-140 | place: China: Fuxian Lake, Yuxi | collected 2017-12-25 | reverse complement strand
TCGGCGGCTCTATGCCCGGCGGGGGCAAATTACGGGCGAGCAGTTCGTGCTCGTCCCGGATTACATCGCGGAGCCCGGCTCGAACCAGATCCCCTGGCTGCCGAATTACGAGGTCGGCCGGCCGTTCAAGCCGCGGGCGGCCTCCCAGGAGGGGTTTTCCGACCTGCTGCCGTTCGTCGGGCCGCCGGTGCTGGATGTCTCCTGGATTCCGGTGTTCCCAACGTTCCGGCTTCCTCGGCGTGGCTGGGGGCAGGAGGGTCGGCAGAACCCGGCCTCGACTGGCATGTCGGCGGGCATCCCGATCCGGCTCAACCCGACCAACGTCATCGATTCGCTCCGCGGCCAGTTGATTACCATCCGGCCTGGGATCGAAATCGACGCGTAACACTGCGGGCCGAAACGGAACGAAACGGACCAAAAAACGGACAAATCTATGGCGAAACGCGCAAAAGCACCGAAAAACACACCCCCCAACGGGGGCACAAGAACGGAATCGCCCGGCTTAGGCGACGCAGGCGGCAACCATTCGGCTGCCGCAAGTCCTGAACCAGTCGCGGGTTCGGCTGCTGTGGTGGGCGAAAACGACAACCGAGAGGAAGGTAAGAAGGCAGGCAAGAGGGTAGGTAACGCTCCTGCTATTCCCGCAACTGTTCAAACTGTTCAAACTGTCCCTGGTCCCCGGCTCCGCAACCGCGGGCTGCGTCGGGTGCGGGTGGCCGACCTAGTCGAGGCCCCCTGGAATTTCCGCACCCATCCTGAATCGCAACGCGCGGCCCTGGACGGGGCCGTCGGCGACCTTGGCTTCTATGGCTACCCGGACGCTTACGAGCGGGCGGACGGGCGTCTGGGCCTCGTTGACGGGCATCTGCGGCGGGAGTGGCTCCTCGGCAAGTATGGCCCGGACGCTGAAATCGAAGTCAACCTATGCGATTTCACCGAGGCGGAGGCCAAAAAGGCGACCCTTACGAAAGACCCCCTGGCGGCGATGGCCGGCGTCGACAAGGGCCGGCTCGAGGGGCTGCTCGGCGAGTGCTCAACGGACAACCCGGCCCTGGCTAAGATGCTGGATCAACTCGGGAAGAAGGCCGGCCTCGATTGGCACAAGACCGTGGTCGAGGACGTCCCGCCGGACCTGCCGGAAACGGAGCCCCAAAGCGTTCGCGGCGTGATGTGGATGCTGGGGACGCACCGTCTGGTGTGCGGGGACGCTACCAACCGGGACGACGTCCAGAAGGTGCTCGGTGGTGCTCGGGTGGGGGCGGTGATCACCGACCCTCCCTACGGCGTCTCTTGCGTTGGCAAGACCGCGGACGCTCTGACGATTACCGGCGACGGCGCTGCCGGCCTGCAGCAGTTGCTGTCGCGGTCGCTTCGGCTGGCCTTCGAGTTCTGCATAGAAGGCGGAGCGTGGTATGTCGCGGCTCCGGCCGGCCTTCAGTTCTTCGATTTTGCGTTCGTCCTCAAGTCGCTCGGGGTCTGGCGGCAGACCCTTGTCTGGGCCAAGCAATCGATCGTGATGGGCCACAGCGACTATCATTACCAGCACGAGGCGGTGTTCTATGGGCATCGACCCGGCGGCTCCCCGGCCCCGGTTCCTGAACTGCCGGCGGATTGCGAGTACCGGGAGGGGCACGAGGCGGTGTTCTATGGCTGGCATCCGGGAGGGCCCCATGCGGCTCCCCCTGACCGGAAGCAATCGACGCTCTGGTACTTCGACCGGCCGTCGGCATCGCGGCAACATCCTACGATGAAGCCGGTCAAGCTGATGGCGAAGATGCTGGAAAACTCGACGGCGGAGGGGACGCTGGTCTATGACCCGTTCCTGGGGAGCGGCTCGACGCTCATCGCGGCCGACCAACTCGGCCGGCGGGTGGTGGGCCTCGAGCTAGATCCCCGCTATTGCGACGTCATCTGCCAGCGGTTCTTCAACTTCACCGGCGTGGTTCCGGTGACGTCGGCCGGCGTGCCGTTCGTGCCGGCGGTGGAAGAAGAGGCGGCGGCCTAGTTAACCGCCGGACAAAACATGTCGTGACCTTGCTTCCTGATGTCCTGGTGGCAGTGCTCGCAATGGTCGGCGGCCTCGAGGGCGTCCAGGGCATCCTTGCCGGCGGGGGTCAGGTGGTAGCATCCTGCGTAGACATCCGGTGTCAACGGCGGCTGGTGAATGATCAGGCCGGCTCGGAGCATGGCGAAGACGCTCCTGGCCTGTTCAACGGTGAACTGGCCGTGGCTGCCGTCGCTGTTGAACTGCCGAAGGATTTTCTTTTGGGCGGTGCTCAGGCGGACGGTCGCTGGCTTCTTCGGTTTGAGTTTTCGGCGTTTGGGGTTCATGGCTTACTTACCCTTCCTCCCCTGGTACACGGTGGTCCCGAAGAACTGCAAAAGCTGGAGTTCGAGGCTGCCGAGGTCGAGGGCGAAGTCCGCGGCCCATTGGACGGCGACCTGCATCCCCTCTTTGGTGCTCTGGACCTTCGCGGCCCTGTGGGCCTTGCCGGTGTAGTCGACGAGCGCGATGGTGGCTCCCTTCGAGCAAGTCTCGGCGCGGTATGCTGTGGCCTCGACCGTGGCGCTGTACGGCGGCGACGGCTCGCTGCGGATGAAGGCTCGGGCGGCCTGCTCGGGGTCAACATCGCAGAGGAAGCTCTCGCGGGCGTGCAGGGCCGGCATGCGGTCGGCGGTGTGCGGTCCTTCCATCTCTACGAGGTGGACGCGGACGGCGGCTTTGTAGCGGGCGAAGGACCAGCGTTTGCCGGCGATGGTCCTGGTTTCGTAGTTGGCGGGCGTGGTGGTCATGGTCGGTTCCTTGTGAAGGGGGCGGTGGTGGGTTAGGAAAGCTCTTGTTCGATAGCCTCTACGGCGGCGACTTCGGCGTCGATTTCTGGCTGGTGGGGGTTGTGCCTGACGGCGTACGCGGCGGCGCGGCTATGCCCCCCGCGGTCGGTGAATCCGTTAAGCCAGGATGCTCGGTTCGCTCCGCGGCGAAGGTTCGTGCGAAGGTGACGGTATTCGCGGCGGAATGCTTGTTTTGCGTTCGTGGTCATCTCGTTTTCTCTGGTGAAGGGGGGTGTGTGTCCGACGCTATTGTTATATGGTCTAGTCGGTCCAATTGCAACCGGGGAATGACCTGAAATGGCAAAAAATCCAAAGAATTCCAAAAGACCCCGCATTTCCTCGAACGGAAATCTTGTAAAATCTTGTTCGCGGGCTGCCCCTTTGGCCTTTCGTGGAGGACAAATAATGTTTGATTGCGACCCGGTCGCTCGGGCGGCTATCAATTCGCACCGGGTGGCGATCGCTGCCGGCGATCTGGCCACGGTCCTCCTCCTGGTCGAGAAGGGGATATTCAGCCGGCAGGAATACGAGCGGGCCCTGGCTCGGGCGACGGCTATGGTCGACCAAGAGCATGCGGCGGATATGTCGCGGGCCGGCTACGACGGGGGTGCCGATGCCGGCTAAGTTCGATCTAACATCGTCGCGGCACGCTCGGCGGGACTGCCGGGACATCGTCCGCATCTTGCAGTTCGGCGGTGTCTACTCCCGCGAAGAAATCGAGGGCCTGCTGCGGGCCGCCGGCCCCCTGGCTGCCAAGGCGGCCTCTCAGGGCAAGCAGCGGGAATACAAGGCGGCGATGGAGGTGCTGTTCAAGGCGGCAGCCATCGAGCAGGCGGACGCTCCCCAGGTTCTGGAGGTTGACCATGTCGTTGGAACTGACGAGCAACGAAGCCGATTGCTTGCAATCGCTGAGCGGCTCGGCCTTGGAGATGTCTTTGGGCCGGATGTCGAAGGCGAAGGCGAGGGCGATGATCCGCCAGATGCTGAATCCAACGGCGAGCCCCTCGCTGCCGGACATGATGGCGGCCAACATCAAGCGTTACTACCCCCACCAGCTTAGTCCGCGGCAACGGGTATTCATCGGGCTGACCGACTACGAGGCTTTTTATGGCGGGGCGGCCGGCGGCGGGAAGTCGGATGCTCTGCTGGCGGCGGCGCTGCGGTATGTCCACGTTCCTGGCTATCGGGCCATCATTTTCCGGCGTACGCGGCCCAACCTCGAGGATCTGATCGAGCGGACGCTCGAGTGGTGGAGCAAGCTCGGGCCGAAGTTCAACGCGTCGCGGCTCCGCTGGCGGTTCCCCGAGGGCGGCACCATTTACTTCGGCCACATGCAGCACGAAAAGGACAAGTACAACTTCAAGGGGCCGGGATATCAGTTTGTTGGGTGGGACGAATTGTCGGAGTTCGTCGAGTCGCAGTACAACTATTTGTTCTCTCGCGTGCGTGGTCCCGAAGACCCGCTGTCACCCCTGGCTGCTGTCCCGCGGCAGGTGCTGTCGGCGTCCAATCCGGACGGCGAGGGCCGGGACTGGGTTAAGGCTCGGTTCGTGTCGGACGAGGCCGCCGAGGCGATTACAACGGGCGTTTACGGCATGACCTACTGGAATGAGTTGCTCGACGGCTCGGGGCGGGTGTCGCTCCGGCTGCCGTTCGTCCCTTCGCGGGCGGAGGAGAACCCCGGTGTGAACGCGGAGGCTTACTTCCGCGATTCGCTGTCGCGGCTTGACCCGGTTACGCGGGATCGGCTGCAACGCGGCGACTGGAACATACGGGCTGAAGGCAAGATCGCGGCGTCGTCGATTCGGTATTACAAAATGCAGGGCGACATGCTCACGGTGGTTCTCCCCGATGGTGGGCAGGGCGCTATCATCCATCTGGCTCAGTGCCAGCGGTTCGCTACGATCGACACGGCGGGAACGTCCCAGGAGGAGGCGGACACCAAGCGTGGCAAGCCGGCGTCCTGGTCGGTGGTAGCGGTTTGGGATTATCATCGCGGCTCCGACCTGCTGTTCCTTCGCCACATCTGGCGGCAACGGGCCGGATGGAATGACCTTAAGACCGCGGCCAAGTCGGTGCTGACCGAGTGGGGTCGCTGCCGGGCCTACGTCGAAAACGCCAAAAACGGCCCCGAGCTAGGCGTGGAACTGCGGGGGGCTGGCTTCCATGTGGAGCTAGTGGCGACGGTGCTCCCCGGCATGGATTCCTACCGAGGGGCGAAGCTCGAGCGGGCTATCACTTCGGGCATGCTCAATCGGTTTGACGCTGGGGGGCTGCTTGTGCCATCATTCTCCGATGCTCCCCCTCCGTGGCTCCATGCCTACGTCAACGAATTGACCGGCTGGACCGGGCTGCCGGACGAAACGTTCGACCAAGGCGACGTCACGTCGCATGCCTGTTACAAATGCAAACAGACCGCAACATCGTGGGGCGGCGTCATCAAACCGAGCCACAAGGGCCTCGGGTTCAAACCTCTAGGAGTCTAAGATCGTGGCGAAGAACAAGATGAAAATGTGGGACGAGCCGAAGACCCCAATCCCTGCGGGGCCTGACGGCTCCGGCCCCGGCGGCCTGAAGATGTCGCGGGCGCAGCCGGCTCCGGCTCCGGTTCCGGCTCCATTTGTCTCTCACGAAGAAGACCCGATGTTGCGGTTTTCTGAGGTCGCGACAATGCTAGGGGTTTCCCGGCAGACCGTGGAGCGATACGTTAACGCTCGGCTGCTGCGGGCCTCGTATCGCGGCGACGGGCGAGTCATTCGCAAGTCCGCGGTGGAGGCGTTCATGGGGAAAAACTACACTCCACCAACCTAAGAGGCTTGTCTCATGCCGACGAACAACTGGCTCCCTCGGGCTGCCGCTGTTACCGAAGTCAAAAGCGGGTCTATCAATGCCTACGACGCGGCGACGACCTACACCCTGACCCGCAACGGCAAAGCGGTAACATCGCTGGCGGCCGGCTCCGCGGCTCTGGCTGCGGCTGCTCTGGTGGCGGCGTGGGAGGCTTCTGCCGAGGTGGAACTGACCGAAATCACGGCGACCAATCCGTCCGGCTCAACGATCATGTTGACAATGGACACCCCGGGCGTCCCGAGCGGCCCCATTACGTTGACGGCAACTGGCGGGACTGGCTCGGTGGTGGCAATCTCTACGACCACGGCGGCTACGAGCAGCCAGCACGTTGACAACATCCTGAATTGGTCGCTCGGGGCCCTGCCAACGACCGACGACGTCCAGGTGGACCTGGGCCGCGGGTCGATGCTCTATGGCCTTGACCAACTGACCGGGACGGGGATGTCGCTTTACGTCTATGCCTCGGGGCGGACGTCCAACACCATCGGCCTGCCGGAAGTCAACGAGGCGGGTTACGTTGAGGACCGGCCAAAGCGGCTGCTGAAGTCGTTTACGACGGTGCGGCTCGACTGTGAAAGCTCGTTGATCCGGCTGGACGTCGCGGCGGTGACGGCGACCATCGAAGTCCGGGTGACCGGCGACAGCGGCGTTGATGGGCAGCCAGCGGTTCTCCTGGCTGGAACGTCGGCGTCGAACGTGTTTGAAGTGCTCGCCGGCGAGGTGGGGCTGGCTTATTACGCAGACGAGGCAGTGGCTGGCTCCGTGCTCCGGGTCGGCGACAACGGGTCGGTGGTGCAAGGCAAGAATGGAGGCTTGATAACGACCGTAACAACGCGGGGGACCGTCGAACTGCACAGCACGGTGACGACGCTCAACCAGTCGGCCGGTTCGGTGGTCATCGAAGGCTCCGCAACTCCAACCATCGTAATGACCGGCGGAACGTGCGATTACGCTGCCGGCAATCCGACGGCGATTACGGTCGGCAACGGTGGCAATATTCGCTTCAACGAGGATCTGACGCCGATCACTGCCGGCTCGGTCACGCTCAACAAGGGCGGCTCGTTCTACGACCCGGCCCGGCGGGTCACGATCACTTCGCTTCTTCGCGGCTCCGATGTGGAGTCGCTGTCGGCTTCCTAGTTTTGAAAGGATTAAGTCGTGGCAGAGTTCGTCATCGTTATTCGCCGGCTTGCCAGCGGGCAAGTCGAGGTCAAGGCCCCGCCGGATCTGGTGGCCTGTTATGGCCTGCTGGAGTTCGCCAAGGATACGATTCGCGAGGGTATAAAATCGATGGAGGCTGGCCGCAGCGACGTCATTGCCGCGAAGGCGCAGGACGTTCCGGGCCTCGTTATCCCCGGCCGCTAATCGGCCGAGTACCGTCCTGGGCGGCTCCTGGAGCCAGGGCCGCCGGCATGACCAAAACGGCCAAGACGGCCGCATAATTTTTGCGGCGAATTGACGGGGAGCCGGCGATTGCCCATGCTCCCCTTTCATGGCGAGGAAATTCCACAAGCAGGCTTTGCGGGTCGGCCAACATTACGAGGCTGGCGGCAAGGCGATCCCGATCACGACCGATCGCCTGCGTCATTGGTCTAAGCAATTCGGTCGGCTCACGGACGCTGGCTACAACGTCCCCATCGACTGGGACCATGCCGATACGCTCGAGGGAATCGTCCCTGTCAAAATGAGCGATCAGAAAAAGCGTCGCTCCGCGGCTAACACCGTGGGTCAGCTTTCCAGCTTCACGCTGGCATCGGACGGCCAATCGGCTGAACTGGTGCTCGAGGTCACCGACCCGAAGGCCCAGGGACGCGCCGAACGGAACGAGGTTTATATCTCGCCGGTCATCATGGAATCCTGGCGCGACGGGCACGGCAACGACTACGGTGACGTCATCACCCATGTCGATTTCGTGAACCACCCGGTCGACCATGCTCAGTCCCTGTTTCAAGAGGTTCATTCCGAGGGCATAGCTATGGCGATCCGCATGGGCCTCAACTCTCCGTCGGCGATCCGGATGGGCGACAAGCCCGAAGATGACGAAGAAGTCGATCCGGCCGAAGAAGTCGATCCGGCCGAAGAAGGGCTGGAAGACGACGGCCTGGGCGGTGCCGACGACATGGGCGATCCCGAAGTGGACGTCGAGTCCCCCGAGCGGGTCGCTCGGCTCCTCGAGGTGCTCAAAACTCACGACGTCGTGCTCCCCGACGATACGACCCCCGACAACATCTTGGAGCGGCTCGAAGTCGCTCTGCTCACCAAAGGTGCCATTGAAGGACGCGAATCTGCGGGCGGGGCTGCTGGTCAGCCGGGTGCCGGCGGTGGCGACGTCAAGGTGGCCGATCCAGGAGGTTTTCAAGGCATGTCCCTCGACCCCCGCGTTTCTGCCGCGATCGATTACGCAGACCGCCAACATCGCGCGTCTGTAGTCGGCCGGCTTGAGTCTCTGTCGAAGACCGGGCGCTGCACCCCCGCTGAACTGAAGGAGCGGATGCCGGCGACCAGGGCCGTCAAGCTCTCCCTCACGGCCGCTGGCGTGCCGGCGGCCTCCGACCTGGAGAAGTGGATCGAGTCCCGCGAGGCGTGCCCCGAGGGGACGTTCTGGGACGACCGGGCCCGCACCCAGCAGATGGGCATCCGGGCGATTTCCCCGCCGTCGGTGTCCGGTGACCTGTCCAACGAAGAGGCCGAAGAACTGGTCGACCGGATTTACGGTCGCAAGAAAAAGTAGGTTTCCTCCTTCGCTCGCTCGCTGCTCTTTTATTCGTCCAAGGAATTAAGCCATGTCAAGTTTCGGTGGATTCGGTGTGCCGGGCCAAGGTGCGGCGGTCATGACGGCGGAGCGGGAGATTTTCGCTCAAGGCTTCGAGTCGTATCGCTCGATCTTCAAGTCGGCGACCATCGTCGGTACGGCTCGCGATGCCGGCAACACCCCGACCACGTTGCTTCGTCCTGGCTTGCTGCTCGGCAAGATTACGGCCACCGGCAAATACAAGGAATGGTTGGCGACCGGGACCGACGGTTCCCAGGACATCGCTGGCATCCTCTGGAAAGACCTCCGCGCCCAGGACTTCGACGCTAACAACGTTGACCGGGTGTTCACCGTGGTGCAGGGCCTGGGCGTCATGCAGGCTTCGCAGTTGCTCGTCCAGGGCGTCGCTCTGGTCGGGGCGACCGACGAATATCTGGCACGCCGGCAGTTGGCGGACGCTGGCTTCTACCTCGACGACGACCCGATGGGCTGGCTCGCCGGGAAGGGGAATCGGATCTCCTACGAAACCGGCACGTCGGACACTCTCACTGCGGCCCAGAACGGCATGACGCTGTTTTACGACAACGCGGCTGCTGTCGCGGTCACCCTGCCGGCGATCAAGCCGGGCCTCGAGTATGTCATCATCCGTGCGGCCAACGAAGAACTGGTCGTGTCGAGCCCGACCGCGGACAACATCATCGTCGGTAACGACCTGTCTGCGGACAGCGTCACGTTCACCACGACCGGCGAGCAAATCGGTGCAACGGTTCGCGTGAAGTCGATTTACGTCAACGGCACGCTGAAGTGGCTCATGTATCTGGAGCCGGTGCCCTTCGCGACCGGCCTCAACACCATGACCTACGCGATCGGGACTTAGTAGCTAAGAAACAACGCGGCCAGGGTAGCTCCCGCAAATCTCCTCCCCGGAGACGGCCGCGGCTGATAAGGGGAGCCTCGCCGCTGGGGATGGCGTGGGGACTGCATAATGGCCGGCTCAATTCATGATATCCTTCGCCCGATCACCTTCACCAAGCTGATCAGCCGCGCAGCGGCGGCCTCCTCGCAGTTCCTCAACTTCATGGGGTTCCAACCGGGCGGCCCCCGCGAGAAGAATTACGGGCACGGTCGCGAAGGCTCCTACTCGATTTTTAACAACGTGCGGACGGTCGCTCTGGGGACTGCCCCCGGTGCTCCGGCTGCTCGTCGCGGGCGCAACCCGACCGGCCGGGTGCCGTTCGTCTATCCCCGGATGCACCAGTCGCTGCCGTTGCTGTACGAAGAAATCAACGCGTTCGCCAAGATCGACGATCCCCGGACGCGCGATGAGGCTGGGGCGTCCTACATCCAGCGGCAGACGGCCATCATGGGCCAGGAGGCTGCCAACTGGCGGACGGCCATGACGGTCGGCATGCTGCGGGATTCGCTCTATGTCCACGAGTCGGGGCTGAATTGGTATCCCGATTACACCTCCACCTCGGCGGTGTATCAGATCAACTTCCAGCTACCCGCTGGCAACAAAAGCCAACTCAACATCTTGGACAAGGACGATTCTACCTCCATCAACGGCTCGGCGATCATCGACGTGCCCTGGTCGTCCCCCGGTGCGAACATTCCGCTGCACATCAACAAGGTTGACTCGGCCCTGTTCCGTCGCTGCGGGGTTCACCTTAAGACCCTCGTGATGCGGACGGGCCAGTGGGAGAACGTCTGCAACAACGACGCGGTTGTCTCGGGGGCCGGCATCGCCAATCCGCCTTTCAAGACCTACACCCGGCAGGTGGGCGACAACCCGGACGGCTCTCCGTTCATGGCGAGGTTCGGCGAAATCACGAAATGCCCCGGCATCGAGTTCATGATCAACGACGAGGGCGTGGACCTGGGCAACCCGGCCTCCTCTCCGACCTGGACCTATCACCTCGAGGACGCCGGCGTGCTGTTCCTCCCTGAAATCACCAACGCTCTGTTCGAGGGCCTCATCGCCAACGAGCCAATCGTCGAGAAGGACGGCGGCGAGATGTCCATGAAGGCCGGCAACGCGTCGTGGTCGGTCCTGCGGGCCAACCCCTCGATGTATGAGTGCTTCAACCTGGATAACTTCATCCCGATCCCCTACAACCCCGGCTCCTGGTGCTATGGCACCGTCAGCGGGTTCTAGTCCGAGTTAACATTCCGGGGCCGGCGGATGCGGCCCCCGGCTTTATTGCGAGGAGTTTGCAATGCTTTGGTCCCGTCGAATTCCGCAGGTGCTGGAGAAGTCCGCGGCCCTGATTCCGCAGACAACGTCCGCCAACCTGTTTACCATCACCGGTGGCAAGATCCTGCTGATGGCCCTGGTGGGCGAGGTGGTGGTCGCCATCGGTGCGGTCGCCAACGCGACCAAGATCAAGTTCACTTCGATCACCCCCGCGGCGACGGTGGACCTGTCCGGGACCAACGACATCACCGGCGATGCGGCCGGCACGCTTTACTCGATCGTCGGTGTGCTGGCGACGGCGATGGTGGCGACGACGGGCAACCTTGTGGTGCCGGCTAACAATCTGGCCTATCCCGGCCTGATTCTCGGCCCTGGCACCATCAAGCTCGACTGTGCTGGCTCCTCCGTCACCGGAACGGTGAAGTGGTCGATGATGTATGTACCCCTCGAGGTGGCCTCCGCGGTCGCTTCGGCTTAGGAACAAAGTTAGGCTGGCAACCGCCGGCAATGCAGAACGTTCGAGGTTAATTCCTCCAACCCGAGGGCCGGGCCGGTATCCACGACGCCGGTCCCGGCCCTTTTTTTATGGCCCTTCACACCCCCGCATTCTGCTCCGCAACGGACCTGGACGAGTATATGTCCTCGGCCGGCGTGATCTCGTTCGCTGACCACGACCAAAGCGGTGCGTCGGACACTAACGTGGTCGACAACTGCATCAATCGGGGGCATGCTCGAATCCTGGACTTCGCCGGTCAGCAGTACGAGGCGGCGGATCTGGCGACGTCGGAAACCATCAAAGAGTGGAACATCATCATCGCCTGCTATGTCCTCTGCGGGCTACGCGGCAACCCGCGGCCAGATTCGCTGGTCGAGGACTACAAGGAAATCTGCGGGCCGGGCGGGCTGCTCTCCCAGGTGCGGGCCGGCCTTTATAAGCTCTATGGCCTGTCGGTGCGGTCTGGCAAGGCTCCGACGTTCTCCAATCTGCGGGTCGACCGCCGGTATCCCTCGCGCCAAATCCGGGTCAAGAGCAGCAGCAGCAACCCGCAGGCGATCCCCAGCCAGGACAAGGTGGTGGAGGGGGGGCCTTATGACTACTAGGCTAACATTCCGGGGGACCGAGGCGGACGCTCGGGCCATTATGCGGCGGCTGATGAGCATGCTCACCGGCAAGGAGCCCGATGTCTCTGGGATCGCTAAGGGCGTGTTCCTGGCGGTCGGCTTCGCTGCCCTGTCATCAATCAAGGACGATTTCATCGTCAAGTCTCGCGGCGGCGTGGGGGCTGACGGTACGGTCTGGCGGCCTCTCTCGCGGAGGTATCTGGCCTATGGCCGGCGGTTCGAACGCGGCGAGCAGAAGGCCCTCAAGGACGCGGCCGGCCTGGGCCGGAAGCATCGGCTGGCCCCTGGTGACAACAAGGGCCTGCTGTCGGCAGAGCAGCTCAAGCGGTGGCGGAAACTGTACGCCATGAATCTGGCTCGCTTCATTGCCTCGGGCATGGACATTCGGGCGGCCAAGGCTCGGGCTGCCCAGATTGCCTGGGCGGTGTCGAAGCGGGAGGGTGCTAAGACTAAGCTCGAGGTGTTCGGGCAGAGGGTGGTCGACATCCTCCGAGACACCGGTGTGCTGTTTAATTCGCTGTCCCCTGGCACCCTGGCCGGCTCTGGGCCCTGGACGACCTACTCGAAGCCGAGCGGCGACGGCGGCGACGAGCAGATTTTCGAGCCGATATCCAACGGGATCATCGTCGGCACCAACGTGCTGTATGCCCGGCGGATGCATGAAATGCGGCCCATTGTCCCAGTCGGCGATGCCCCAGAGGCGTGGCGGGAAGAGTGGGCGAAGGCCGCCAAGAAGGCGTTTGAGGTGGGGGCGGCTCTGGCTTATCAGGGAGGGCTGCCCGCATGAGTGCCGACCGCTATCCCGAGGCCGCCGAGAAATCGCTGCTGTTGGCGACCCGCAACCGGCTGATTTCGGTCGCTGGCTATACCTCCCGGCAGTGCGCCATCGAGGCCGACGACGATGCCCCCGCAACAACCGGCGACCTGTATGTCATCGTGGGGCCGCAGGGATACCGGCCCGGCCCCCGCAACGGCTCGAGCGGGTTCGTCTCGGACCTAGTGTTCAGCATCGGCGTGTTCGTGGCTCTGCGGATCACGGCTGTTCCTCGCGACCGGCATGAAATGCCTTATGTCCTCGGAACGCAAACGATCAACAAGGAAATCGAGAAGGTGCTGGCGTGCGTGGACTGGCAATGGGGGCTGACGTCGGCGGCCAACACCTTGCTGACGGCCGAAACGGGGACGACCTATGGTTTCATGCACCCCTTGGTGTTCGAGTCCGTCGATGCCAAGCCGCGGATATTGCCGGGCGAGTTCTTCGGAGCCTCAAATGAGGCTGCCGCTGGAATGGGCCGGCTGGTAAGATTCGGTGGTGCTCGGCGGATTGTCCCTGTCGTCTAAGGAGTCGCAATGCCTAACATCGTCCCCCAAGACCGAACCTGCAAGCAGCCGGCTCGGGGCTACTGCATGAACCCTCTCTGCATGGAAAAACGCGGCGAGCGGTTCGAGTTCGACACGGAGCATTCGCCGGTGGTCTGCCCCAAGTGCAAGGCCGACAAGTCCCCGCTGGTTGGCGTGCTCGTCCTGATTCACTTCCTGTACCACGACCCGGCTGGCGGCCCCATCACCGGCTCGGACGGGATGGATTATCGGGTGGCGTGCGATACCGAGCGGGCCTATCTGGCGACGGTCACAAACCAGGAGGCGGCCTCCGGCGACATCTCGGTGGTCAACTGTGCGGGCTGCCTGAAGGCGGCCAAGGATAAGAAACTCGCCAAGGTCCAGGGCTGGGCCTTGTTCGCGGACAAACCATAGGAGCTAGATCATGGCTTTCGTTGCTGGTCAATTCACGGCGACCTGGAACGCGCTGGCAATCGGCCAGACGGGGGACGGGTTCAAGCTGAACTGGAAGTTCTTTAAGCGGCTCATCACCGGCGACAACCTTGGGCAAACTCCCCAGGACGGCGTGTTCCAGGGGGCCGAGATGTTCATCGGCTACACCTGCATCGCCTACGACGCGGCGGCGGTGCAGACGGTGATGTGGCCTTACTCGGCGACCCGCTGGGACATGGGCGTCATCGGCCGCACTGACGTCGGCTCCTCGGTGGCTAAGAGTCTGGTGCTCACGGCGGTGGCCGGCACCCCGGCGGCGGCCTTGCCGGCATCGCAGACGTTCCTCACGGCGGTCCTGGCTGAAGGCTTCCCGGTCGAGATACTGTTCGCGCCGGACCTGCGGGAGGTGCCGATTCGGCAGCGGATCTATCCGTCGGCTTCCGGCATTTTCTCCACACAAACTTAGGCGGTCATCGTGGCTGGCGTCGATTTCCGGGTTATCTTCGAAGAAGGCGTGCAAGGCGAAAAGCCGGCGGCCAAGTCGACGGCCGACCTGCCATCGGCCTCTCGCTCGGGCCGCGACGCGGCCTCGAAGACCACGGACGGGCGCAGGGACCAAACAACGGCGGAGGCCCTCTACGGGGCCGGGCGCTATGCTGCGGGGCAGGCCGGCCTGGGGCCGGTGGTCAGCACGCTGGAAACCATCGGCAAGCATTTGGCTAACATCCTTGCCTCGCTGGGGCGGGTGCCGACGTCCGCGGGCGACGCGGCGGGCCGGCTCCGCGGGTCGGTGCGGGTGCCGGACGCGTCTGGCGTGGAGGCCAAGAAGGCACCCGGCAGCAGCAATGAACTGCAGGAGGGGTTCGACTACCTGTTCGGGAAAGGGCCCCCCAAGGCTCCCCGGTGGAAAACCAAGGGCGGCGGCGGTGGCTTCGACGACCTGCTGTCTGCCGAGACGCTGGAAATGTTCCAGGCGGCTCCGAAGAAACCTTATTCGATGGGAGCCGCTACGCAGGCAGCCGGAACGGCCGGCGGTGCTGCGGCGTCGGCGGCTGCTTCCGGGACGGCCGGCGGCGTGGAGGCTCTCGGGGCGGCGGCGACCGGGGCCGAGGCGGGCGTGGGAGGATTGGCGGCTGCTCTAGTCGCCAACCCGATTGGCGCGGCTTTGTTGGTGGCCTCCGCGGCTGTGCTGGCGTTCGCTGCCGTCATCGGGCTGGCGATCGCGGCGGTGGTCAAGGGCATCAACATTCTTCACACGGAGGGGGAGCGGCTCCAGGACTATTCGGGCAATCTGGCAAAGGAGTTTGCCATGTCCGACGTTCGGGCCATGCGGGCGGACATGCGCCGTGCTCAACGGCTGGGGCCGGACATCGCGGTGGTCGAGAACATACGCAGCAGAATCCTCGAGAAAATTTCGGACATCGTCACCGAAATCTACGCGCTTTTGGCAAAGTTCATTGTCTACCTGCAGCCGGCGCTCGAGGAACTGGTTGGCCTGCTGGGGGTCGTGGCCGAGTCGGTTCCGGCGATGGCGGACATGCTCAAGGCGCTGTACCAACTCACGACCATGAATCCGGTTAACATCGCGGACGCTCTGCGAGAAGACCCCGCCGAAAAGGCGAACCGGCAGCGGATGGAGCGGGCGGTGGTGCGGTACTTCGAGGGCAAGGAGAAGGAGGGCGGCATCGGGCCAATGGACGGGCTGATGGCGACTTTTCTGGGGATCGGCCTGCCCCCGCAAGCGGGCGTTCCGGGCGGTGCTCGGGCTGGCTGGAATTTGCGGCCTGGAATTGGCGGCGGTGTGCCTGCTGGATTTGGGGGGCCTTAAGCATGGGTGCTGGCCTCACTGCGGTCGGAACGTTGAGCTACAACGGTTACACCTTTTCAGGTGCCTCAACCGTCCGCTGCAACATCGAATTCGTGAAGGACGACGCGGGTCGTACCACGAAAATGAATCGCTACACCCTGGACGTCAAAACGACCATTGTCGGCGTCGCTTCCGGCACGACCGACAACGAATTGGCAAACATTCGGGTGCTCCTGTCGAAGCAGGGCGGGCCGCTGGTGTTTGCAAACCGCGGCCTCGCCGAAATCCGGGTTAACACCCCAGGCGGCCAACAGGACATGGCCTGGGGCCCGATCCCCGAGGTGCTGACCTGGGAGTCGATCGGCTCGTCGCAGGCGTGCGACGTCACTTGGCGAGTAACGTTCTGCTTGCCGGATTGCTCGACCAACCGATACCACAGCAACACCGGCTTAATGTCGGCTGGCTTCGAGGTGGACTACCGGATCAACGAGCGGGGGTTCACAACGCGGACGGTGACCGGGCATCTCGAGATCGGGATGACGCGGCGATCTGCCGGCTCAACCACGATCCCGGATTGTGCGGACCTTTATCGGCATCTGGTACAAATTGCGACCCCTCCCAATTTCCAGCGGTCGCAAAGCTACAAGACCAACCTCAGCAAGACGCGGCTCGACTATACGGTTACGGACACAGAAATCGAGTCGGCGAATCCCTGGCCTAATTGGGTGACAAAGATTACTGCACGGCATCGGACGTCGGTCGCTGGCGGGTATCGCGGCGCGGTGAAGCAGCGGCACAACATCACGGCCCAGATCGAGCTAATGCGTGGCGTTGACCCGGCGCTGATGTGGGAGATCTTCCGGGCCATCTGCGGGCAGAGGATCGCGGCGGCTTTCGCGGGCGTGTCCGAGTCTGCTTCCATGAGTTCTCCGTCCATCTTCCTGGACGAGCTATCGGCAGAGGAGGACATCTTTGGGTTCTCTGGCTCCTTCTCGCTCGGATACCACGTTCTGCAGACCCCCGAGTTCCTGCTGACCAATAGCGGCCTGTGGAAGCCGCTGGGGACCAACTGGTCAAGCTGGCAATCGACCATGCAGAGCGTATTCAAACAACGCGGGCTGACCGGGATGGTCCTTGATCCGTCGAACGACACCATCGTCGACATTTGCCGGGGCGAGCCGACGTCCCCCTGGAATCCCCTGGTCCCGGATGTCCCCCCTCCTCCGTTGAAAAAGCCGCCATTCCAAAACACCAAGCCGCCGGCCCGAAAAAGCTATCGCGACTACAATATGTGGATGCGGGTGCGGCGAGACATCCGGCGAGCCAAGCAGTACAAAATGGAGGGGCCGGAATCATCCGGGACGACTGGGTCGACGTCGGCGGCCGCCGGTGGCGTCGCTGTGTTCGGGGTGGACGGCGGCTCGGACGCGGTGGTGCAAGTCGGGACGCGTGGCGGCTACACCTTCGAGCTAATCGGCTCGGCTGAGCGTGTCGGGTGGCAAGTGCCAAAACCGAAGGTGGTGGCGGTCGGCGGGCAGGTGCCGATAGAAACAAACTGCGACTTTGTCGGCGGTGCTCTGGGCAAGTATTTTGGGCAGACCCTCTATGGGGCGGCGTGGCGAATCACGTATGATTTGCCGAATGCCCCTGGTGGGGTGGATACGCTGCCCAACATCACGCAGGGGATATCATGACAGACCCGCAAATTATGGACGACGGCAGTTGCACGGCGGAACTGGAAAACCGGGCGACCGGCGAGAAACGCATCATCACGTTCGACCCGCTGCTGCTCCTGCTTACGTGCGAGGAACTGGAAGACAAGCACAAACTCCCGGTGTCCGAATCCGGCAAGCGAATCGCGACCGTGGCGTTCGTGACCGAATTGTGCCGGGCCCTGCATGACATTGGAATCGCCGGCTGCACGCCGACGCTGGCGATCCGGCTCTGGCAGTCGACGTCCGACGCTGTGACGGCGTTAAAAAAAAATACGAGCGAGACGCCGAGTTATGCTTCTGGTACGGGTTCGACGCCACCAAGCTCTCCGCCGACGCCAAGCTCGGCCTCTACGCCAACCTCAACCGGGTAAAGGCCCAGGACACGATTCATGCCGGCAACATCGACCCTTACGACTATCGCGGCACCTACACCCTTTACTTGATGGCGTTTGGCAACGTGGAACTGGCGGAGAAGGCGAAGACCGAGGCACTGAAACGGTATGTCGACAGCAAGATCGCGGCGTCCAAAAACGGCGGGTAAACCATGCAACAACTCAACCGCATCAACGGGACGTCCCTAGTCGGTCCTGCCAGAACGGCCGGCTATCGGCCGACGAACGATGCCTACTTTCGCCGGCCGCGCGACTTGCCGAGGTTCACGTTCGTTGAAATCCGGGCCATGCTCCTCGAGCCAACGATCCGGCTCGGGCTGGCGATGCGTGCGGCTCCGCTGATGGGGGCCGAGTTTGCCTACAAGGAGGGCCAGGAATGGAAGCCCGGCATTATCTGCGAGGACGCGGCGGTCGGTGCGTTCGTGTTGCGAACATTGCGGGCCATCTGGAAACAGTTGGATCTCCTGCTGGACGACCAAGTGTGGGGGTGGTGTGCCGGCGAGATTACCTATCGCCAGAGCGAACAGGGCCTCGTGGAAATTGACAAGCTGCTCCCTCGGCACCCGAACGACAGCTTGCTGTTGATCCAGGGTTCTGGCGAGCCCTACGGCGTGCGGTTTTTGCGGATCGCAGACAATCCGGCCGGCTTGGTGGACCTGCCGTTCCCCAAGGCGTATTTTTTCAACCACAAGCCGGGGCCGGGGGCGAAGTATGGCTCCAGCGTGCTCGAGGGGGCATTTTCCCCTTGGGCCGACAAGTGGCTGGATGGCGGGGCCTTGGATGTCCGCCGGCTGTTCATGCACAAAGATGCGTTTGCCGGTGCCGACCTGGGCTATCCGCAGGGGACAACTCGAGTCGGTGATTCGGACGTCGACAACCGGGACATCGCTCGGGAAATCGTTGAGCAGATTACGTCCGGCGGCGTTACGGTGCGGCCCTCCGATATCGACCCGGCAACGCAGAAGGAACTATGGCCCCTCGAGCGGGCGACCGTGGCCTCAAACCCCGGCCATATCCTGCAGTACCCAAAGGATTTAGACACCGAAATGCTCCGCGGGATGGAAATCGCCGACGACGTGCTTGAGTCGACGGAGGGTGCCGGCGGGGCCTGGGCGGGGAAGCAAGTACCGGCCCAGGCGTTTTACAACGGCCTCGAGGTGTGGCTCCGCGGCAAGCTGCGGTCGCTGCGGCCGCTGGTGGACTATCTGGTCCTTCTCAACTTCGGCCGCAAGTACTGGTACGAAATCAGCACAAAGCCGCTGGCCGTTCAAGCGATGGAGGGGCAAAAAAGCGAGCAGCCGGCTCCCGGCGGTGCTCCGGCTCCCGGCGGTGCTCCGGCTCCCGGCGGTGCTCCGCAAGGCCCCCAGGATGGCCTGCAGGGGCCCCAGGGCGGTCCCCCGGCTGATTCCCCCGCCGGCGGTCAACTGATGTCTCTGGACGTCCAGGATACGGTCCAGCACGCAATGCGGCGGATGCTCTCCCGGCTGCCGGCGTTCGACGACCGGCCGGTGGCCGCAACTTCGATGGGCCTTATCCAACCGGAAATTGGGGCCTGGGTGGAGGTGGCGGAGGCCCGGCGGATGGCCCTCGAGGCTGCCGAGCCGGTGTCGGTGCAGATGCCCAAGGTGCAGGTGGATGTGGCGGCGGCTCCTCCGACGTTCAATATCACCATGCCGGACATCAAGGTTAACATCGCGGCTCCCCCGCCGGCGGTGGTTAACATCGCGGCTCCCCCGCCGGCCGAGGTCAACGTGGCGGCTCCCAACGTGACGGTGGCGGCCCCTCCTCCGGCTGAGGTCAACGTGGCGGCCCCTTCGGTGGTGGTCAACGTGCCGGAGCCCAAGGAGTTCGATATCGTGCCGGAACGCGATGAGAAAACTGGCCTTGTTAAGCGGCTTAAACGAGTGAGAAAATAATGGCGGCGTTCAACAAATTCAACGATTTTGTAGAGCAGTTGGCGCTCAAGGCTCACGACCTGAACGCTGACCCGCTGTTTGTGTTCCTGACCAACGAGGCCCCTCTCGCGACCGATACGACGCGGGCGGACATCGCTGATCTGGGAACGGGCGGCGGCTATACGGCGGGCGGTGCGGATGCGCAAAACGCGGCGAGCGAATCGCCGGCGGGCACGCTGACAATGACCGGCGTCGACATCGTGTTCACGGCAACGACCGGCTTCGGCCCCTTCCGTTATGCGGTCCTCTACAATCAGGTTGGCGGCCTGGGGGCGGGCAACAAACTAATAGGGTGGTGGGATTACGGTTCGGCGGTCACGTTGCTCGCGGCGGAGACGTTCACGGTCGATTTCGGCGCGAGCATTTTGACGATCACATAAAGGGGTTCTCTGCATGGCGATTTACTCTCACGCGCACCGGACGGCGGTGTTTACGGCGACGACCACGGCCAATTGTCAGGTTAGGAATCCGGCGACGGTGCGGCCGAAGATCCTGGAATGCACCTACATCCAACTGACGGCCGTCGCTGCTCAAATCGGCCTTGGCCGGCCGCAGGCGGTCGCGCTCACGCCAACGGATGTTCTGTTCCAGGCGGACGATCCGGGCGACCCGGCTTCCGTGTGCTTTGGAAACGTTGCCTGGGGGACGTCGCCAACAGTGCCGCTGATTTATCACCGGCGGGCCAACTTGACGCTGGCCTCGGTGGGGATAATCTGGACCTTCCCCCGCGGCCTCACGATCCCGATATCGTCGGGCGTCGTCATCTGGAATATCGCGACGACCGTGGCGGCGGATGTTTCGTGGGTGATCGACGAATAAGGGACAGCAATGGCGAACCGTTACGCTTACGAGCCCTTCGAGAAGATGGAGCGGGACATGCCCTCGCTCTCCAGGGGCGTCGTTGTCTCGCTGACAATTCGCCTTCACTCCAACGGAGCGATGTCGGTCGAGGGGCCGGTCCACGACAAGGACTTCTGTCGGAGGATTCTCGAGGAGGCCCTGGCAACCATCAACCGTCAGACGCGGGAGAAGGACGCAATTGTCACGCCGGCTCGTGATGTGGAGGTTCAGTCGAAGGAGCTAATTCTCCCTTGAGCAGCTTCATCGGCAGTGCGAGCGGAGGAACGGGCGGCGTGGCGGCTATGTCCGCCCAGCCGGCGAACAACCAGCTTCTCGCGGCAGAGTACGCGGCGGACCGTCATGTGGAAGGGTTCGGTCAAGCTAAAGACCTGTACTCCTTCCGCACTCCCTGGTGGCCGCGGTCTGCGATCGACGCAACGGGCGGGGAAATGATCGGCGACATGATGGGCAGCAATGCCTATCGTGATTTGCCGACGCTTAATTCCGGGGCCGTGTCAAAGATGTCGTTCGTCGGTGTGACGCGGGATGTCTACGGGAGCCCGCTGCCGAATTGCGTGGTCAAGCTCTTTAAGACCGTGGGCGGCGGTGTCCCGGATCTGAAAGACCTGCTGATCGACCAGACCACGTCCGACGCGACAACGGGGGCGTTCCTGCTCACGACCCCCCACCATTCGGACACGCATTACATCGTGGCCTACAAGGCCGGCTCGCCGGATGTGGCCGGCTCAACGGTGAACACCCTCGTAGGGGCCTGATCGATGTATATCCGCAACGTCATTCTGAAGGCGGGCGTCTCGGGTTACGACGTCATTCTGGTTAGCGGCACGCTGAACAACTCCGACGTTTATCTGCGGTCCATCGTCGGGGCCAACACCAGCGACGTGTTCCTCGTTCGGCAGCCGTATTTGACGAGCCCGGCTGCGGGTGGGGGCGGCCCTGCGGCTTACACATTGGCGGCCGAATCCGGCAACATCGTGGTCGCTGGAACTGCGGCGGCCCTGTTGCATGGTCGGGTGCTCGAGGCTGTTGGCGTGGCTTACGCGGTCGCTGGCACGGCCGCTGGCGTGCTGGTCGGGCGGGTAGTCGAGGCCGGCTCCGGATCGTTCCTGCTGACCGGCACGGCGGCAACGCTGGCGGTCGGGCGGGTGGTGGCTGCCGGCTCGGGGTCGTTCCTGGTGTCCGGCACGGACGCGGGGCTGCTTCGCGGGGCGGTAGTCGAGGCCGCAAGCGGAACATTCGCGGCAACCGGCACGGTGGCGGGGCTGCTGGTTGGCCGAGTGCTCGAGGCCGGCTCTGGTGCCTATGCACTGGCCGGCACGGACGCAACGCTGACAGTCGGCGGTGGTGGTCCGGCTGCCTATACCCTCAACGCGGAATCCGGCAACATCGTGGTCGCTGGGTCGGGCGCGGACCTGACCTACACCCCCGCGGCGGCGGCGGTCCCGCAGACGATGATGGTGGGCCTCTGGGGGCCTGGGCCGTCGATTGGCCCCTATTTCCCGACCCGGCCGAAGACCGAAAAGAGGGGGCGGCGGCGTGCTGTTCCTGCTACACTTTACCCAACAACCAACCCGCAGGCCCTGGCCGAGGACGACCTGTTCCTGCTCTCTCTCGAGGAGTTCGCTTGATGCCCTATTCCATAGAAGATTGCGTGCGCGAGGCGGCTCGGATTGCGGGGCGGAAACCGGCAACATCGCGGGTCAAACTGCCGGCAGGCTCGCTCCGCGGTGCGGTGCGGGCGGTGCGGATGGCGGTCGATGCGAGCGGGCACGAGCATGGGGCCGACGGGAAGTTTACGGCGGGGCATCACGCCACGAAGATCATGAAGGAGCACGGCATTCATCCCCATGTGCAGAAGTCTGACCGGCTGGATTTCCACGACATGCACGTCGATAAGATCAAGGCCATGCTAGGGAAGGCTCACCGGGCCGGCGGCGGGTCTGGCGATCACGCAACGGCCGCGATGCTGGCTAAGAAGCACTTGGGCGTCGACACCCTTCACGAGCAAAAAAGTGACCGGCTCGACTTCCATGACGTCGGTGTGGCGGGGTTGCGGGCGGCACTAGAGGAAGCACATTCCCGCGGACAGTCAGGAAGCGGGCGGGACAAACGGGCGGCTGCGGCGTCCAGCAAGGCGGCCAAGATCCCCGAGGGCCGGCGGGGGTTCGAGACCGGGAAGAGGCCGGCTCGGCCTGCGGCCAAGATCCCCGAGGGGAAGCGGGGGTTCCGGCAAATGTCGACGGATGCCTCTGGTCACGAGCATGGTGCGGATGGTCGGTTCGGGACAAAGTCTGGAAACAAAACGACCCGCGATGGTAGGCGTGTTCACCGGGAAGCTACCAAGTACCTGTCGCCGGAAAGAAAAAAGAAGGCGGATTCGCTGCACGAGGGCGGCTGGACGACCCACCACGAAAAAAGCGGGGTTTCGTTTTCTCACCCGCGGCTGTTGGAGGGCGGGAAGATGGAATTGTCCGAGGCCCATGCGGCTCATGCCGCGCATGTCAGCCGCCAAGAAGGCGGCCGGGCCAACATGCGGGTGGGCGAGCCCTCGCATCATGGCGAGGACCGGGTTCGTGCTCTCCACGATACCATGCAAAAACACGGATGGCGGAAGGCCCCCGAGGGCGGCGAGTGGCACCGCAACGGGACCGATTATGTTCATTTCAATCGGGTGGGGTCGGTCAACATCTCAAAGAACGGGTGGAGTCATTCGGGCCGCTACGACGGCGGCGTCAAGGGCGGCAAGGGGCACAAAGCCCTGTCTGACCACCTAAAGTCCCTCTAGGAGCCCCCATGCCGGCTATCGCTGCCAATCATCCCGCTGCCGCGGTCATCGGTGGCGGCCTGCTATCCGCGGAAACCATCGCGCTGGAATTGCGGACGCGGCTCGCTGCCCAGCTTCAACGCTCCGCCAAGCGGCACGGCTCCGAGGGCCTGCTTGAACTGGCTCGGGGCATCCTGGCCGAATTCGAGCCCCTCCTGGCGGAAACGCTCGCCGAGAGCGAATTGGCGGCCTGGGTGGCGGGGACGGCGGCGGTCTATTCGAAGGTTCCAACGGTTAACACCCCAGGCTTCCTCGGCAAGCCGGCGGGGCCGGCGGGGCTGCTCGAGGCCGGGGCAGGCTCAGGAATGCCCCCAGAACCTCCGCTGACGCTGTCTGGGGCGCTTGGATGGGATGAGCCGGCTGTTCGCTTCCCCTTGATCGAGGAGGCCGCTAATAGGCTCCTGCAGCGTGGAGCGGTCACCCGGCCCCAGTTCGATGCGATGGCCGAGGAAGCCTGGTCGAGGGCGTTCACGGTCGCTTATCAGCAATCTACGGACGTCATCGCCAAGATTCGCGACGCTCTGGCCGCCAACATCGAGGAGGGGGCCTCGCTGGGAGGGTTCCGGGCGGCGGTCGAGGAGGCGATCGGCAAGTCTGCGATCGGGCCGGCTCACCTGGAAAACGTCTACCGGACCAACATCCAGGGGGCGTTTCAGGATGGGCACGAAGCCCTGGCCCGGCACCCGGTGGTTGCGACGCTCTTTCCGTACCGGGAGTACCTGCCAATCCACGACGCTCGGGTGCGGCACGAACATCTCATGCTGGGGAAGCTCGGGCTGAGTGGGACTGGGGTCTATAGGAGCGATGACAAGTTCTGGGAGGTGTGGCTCCCGCCGAATGGTTTCAACTGTTTTCTTCCCGGCACGATTGTCCAAGGGAGGTTTAACCTCGCGCTAAAATCCTGGTACTCTGGGGATGCCGTCGAAATAGTGACTCGCAGTGGAAATCGGTTGTCCGTGACGACCAATCATCCCGTACTTACCGAGCAGGGATTTGTCCCTGCCAAGTTGCTTGCAAAGGGCGGCTATGTTCTTGGCTATCGCGCAGGGGTCGAAGGGCATGGCCGCAAGCGATGCTCTTCTGCTGTCGTTGTGGGTGGAGGCCCTGAAAATCGACACAAACAACACGCACCAGCCCCTATCGAGGAGGTGTTTGGTGCGATTGCGAATCTTGGGAGAATCGGTCTTTTTCCACTGGCTGCCGATGACCTCCACGGCGATGCGCAGCCGTGGAATGGACAGGTCGAGGTTGTAGGGGCCAACCGCGAATTGCTTCACCATCGCAATTTCGAGTGTTTCGAGGGCAGCCCGAATCTCAGCCTCTCCTCGTCGGATATGAAGCTGGCGAGTGTAGCAAGTCTCGGCCTTCCGGCCCTTGGCCCGCATGGATCGAGGTTTTCCAGTTTGTCTTGTGCGAATCGCGCTCACCCATTTTTCACGGCGAACCGGGTCGGCCAATCTCTGACCCATCTTCAAACTCTCTACTTCGGACAAGCTGCGAATCTTGACGCCAGCCTTTATGAGTCTCCGTTTGATGGTCTGCCAGCTGCACCCAACTTCCTGAGCCAATTCCAAGAGTGTTTCTCCAGCAAGGTAGCGAGCGGTCAGCAAGTGAACATCGGGGACGGTCGTTCTTTCGGGTCGTCTCTTGAACCGCTCCACGGCACGTCTGCTGCGAATCTTCACGCCCGCTCGCTGGAGGCACCGCTTCAATCCACCTTCGCTGACGCGCGCCTCGCACGAGAGCTTTGTGATCGGTTCCCCGGCGAGATATCGCCGGATGAGATTGTCGAGGTGCGGAAGTTTCAGTATTGCGGGCATGTTTACGACCTCCAGTCGCCGTTGGGGTTTATGGTATCAGATTCTATGGTGGTGAGTAATTGCCGCTGCGGGACCAACCTATTGTCGATCACGGCGGCGGCGGCTAAGGGCGTTCTTGAGGCCCAGGAATGGCTGCGGACGGGCGTTCCCCCGGAAAAGCCCGAGTACCGGCTCCCGTTCATCCCCTTCCAGAATGAGCCAGGGTTCGGCGGCCCTCGGGCGGTGCGGATGGACGTCGGCTCCTCGGGTGCTCACTGGATCACCATCGGCGGCCGGGAGGCCGACGGCGAAAAGCACAAGGGTGGCTTCCCGGTTCAAATCGACAAGGACGGCAACATCATCAAGTCGGGCGGCATGCAGGCCCTGGTGGGGAAGAACGTGCGGGAGGTGCATTCGTTCTTCCAGAAACGCTCTCAAAAGGGCGGCCCTGAAATTGCCAAGTCGCGCAACGCTGCCGAAGAGGAGGACGATTTCTCTTTCGGTGCTAGGTCAACGGACGAGGCCGAGGACAACCGGTCGGCCGAGGACAAGGCGTGGGCAGACGACGTCGCTCGCCGGGCGAAGGCGAGGAACGAGGAGGAGTATGCCAAGGCCAGGGCCGTGCCAGAGGCTGCCGGCAAGGCAACGGGTTCCGGGTCAGACGCGCTCGACAAGATGCTGGCCCGGTCCTACGGGAAGGATCGCTCGCCCCTCTATGGAGCCGAGACGGAACGCGAAAACAACCGGAAGGGTCGGCGGGTGAAACCTGCCCCCAACTCGCGATTCGCGGACATTCGGCGAACGGTCGAACATCACGGCTTTCAACTCGAAGGGGAACTGGGCCGCAACAAGAACGGCGAAACGCTGGCGACGTTCCGGCACCCTACTCTGGAAGGCCACAAGGTCACGGTTCGTTCGAACGGCTGGATTCACACAACCGGTACGCTCGAGCGGGCCTCGTGGAAGTCGATCGTCAAAGAGAAGGCGGCCGAGCATGGAATGACCCCGGAGGAATACGACGACTTGGCTCAGTCGCTGTGGCGTCCGTTTGTCGAACGGTTCACTCGCCATGAACACGTGAAAAAGGAGGCTCGCGACTTTACGAAGTTGGACGAACGGGAAGTCCGGCGGTTCGAAGACAAGGGGCTGGATTATGCGTCCGGGTCTGTTCTGGGGTCTGGCGATACCGACCCGGACAAGCGGGCTATTCGTGTGGCAAAATTTGACGAAGCGGTCGCGCACGTCGCGTCCGAGGGCCATGCTTTCCAGACCGACGACCACGAGCAGGAGGTGTGGGATTTGATTAAGGAGGGGCGTAAAGTCCTGCCGTTTATCACGTCACCCGAGTTTGTGGCGTCGGTGGACGCGGCCCTGGACCGCGGCGGCGGCGGCGGGGAAGAAGGCGAAGACGAAAAGCTACAACGCGACCGGTGGCAAAAGCGGACCCGCGAGGAGGAACTGGCGGACGCTGAGTTCTTCGCGGTCAAGCCGGCCCCCGACTTGGGCGACCCCCTCGAGCGTGCCCACCTGATTGCTTCGCTGTTCCGGCATCTCTACGGCGACAAGGCCCAGGCTCATCTCGAGGAACTGGTTGGCGACGAGGCGGCGGCCAAGATGGCCTTGCAGGGGACGTTCAAGTTCGACCCCGACGAACATCCTCGGGCGAAGGACGGCGAGTTTGCCAAGAAGGGCGGCGGGGCTGCCGAGAACCCAACTGGCGATGCAGCCGACGAGAAGGGTGGCGAAAAACCGGGCAACGTAGATGATCTGCGGAGCCAACTTTCCCCCGATGCGGCCGGCAGGCTTGGAACGAAGGCCATCGGGCCCATCACTCTCCGCGGGTATCGGGTCGGGCCGATGAACGATCCGCATGGAAACAAGCGAGGTGTTCACTTTGCCGGCGATGAAGGTGGCGCGAGGGCTTATTCGTCCTTGCATCCAGGACGCGACGTCAAACAGTACGACCTGAAGCTGTCGCGCCCGCTGCTGGCCGGGCACCAGAACGACTTGACGCTGCTGTTTTTCAAAAAAACGTACCTGGAAACAAACGCGTCCCTTAAAGGCGATGGCCGCGAGAGAGGCTGGAAGCTCGACCGCAAGATCGCGGAGGCGGCTCGAAAGGCCGGCTTCGATTCGATCATCATGCTGAAGCCGGCTCCTCCCGCAAACTCCGAGGTTGTACTGCTAGATCAGGCGGCCGCGGCCAAGATGTCAATCGTGCAAATGGCCCTCGGCTCTTGGGATGCGTCGAAGCACCCCCGCGGCCCGGACGGGCGGTTCATCGTACACGGCTCCTCGGGTGCTTTGCGGGCGGCTCGGGCAACGGTCAAGGACGCCAACGCCAAACCGGGCGACGTTCTGGCCCATGCCGGTATGCTTTCGGCGAAGCAGTTGCGTGGCCTGACCGGCGACCACGGCGTGGATCGCGGCTCCGGCGTGCCGGACGAACTAGTGCAACGGCTGGCGGCTCGGCTAGACCCCGGCCAGGGGTCGTTCGACTTCGAGGCTCTCGACGAGGCTGCGGCGGCGAAAAAGAAGGCGGAGGACGAGGCTGCGGCAGCTAAGACCGTGGAGAAGAAACCGAAGAAAGCCCTCAAAAAGGATCTAAAACCGGCCGGGAAGAAGCCGCTGGTGGCTCCCGAGGACGTCGGGCATTCGGTGCGGGAATACCGGGCGGCGGCCGTGGCGGCAATTGCGCAGCATTACCCGGTGGAGCGTGCGCAGGCGGTCGCTGCCAAGCTCGGCCTCGGGGCGCGTCTGGCCGACGTCAAAGCGGCGATCTGGGCAACGGAGGACCGTTACTTTCCGGGCGGCAAGCGGGTATCTGCGACCGCCAGGGCCTCCAAGGCGGCCAAGATTACGGCCGAACTGCATGCACACCTGACGGCCGCGGGCCTGCCGATTCCCGGCAACGCGGATGATCGCCAGCGTGTGTGGAAGGAGCACGGCATCAAGTCCTTTGCGGAGGCGGAGGCGGAGGCGGAGGAGTGGGCCAAGAAGAACGCGGCCAATCCTCCTCCTGTGTCGCAAGGAACGACGCGGCGGCAATGGGTCGCGCTGCAGCAGGCGAAGCTCGGCAAAGAAGGCGGCTCAAACGATCACTTTCTCTGGACTCAACAGCACGAAAAGAACCTGCAGGCGGCGATTCGGGCGGGCTACAAACCGACGGTCGAGCAGGCAGAGGAATATCGTTATTCGACGTGGATGCCGCAATCGGCGAAGGACAAGGTCGAGACCAAGTCGATGCTCGATACGCACGTAAATTATATGGCGAACGAGCAGCCGCTCCTGGCGGCCCATCACGAGAAGGTGATGGCTCACGCGATGGCGAAGGTGGACGGGCTGCTGAAGGCTGCGGCTTCTCCCGACGACGTCAAGTACGACCGCACAAAAATGACCCGCCAGCAAGGCTGGCTGGAGCAACTGCTGCCGGCTGAAAAGGCGGGCGTCCAACTCGACGAGCCGGCGTTCTTCTCGGATCGCGGGAAACAAAACCTCCGTCAGGCCAACAAGTTTTTGGCTCGTGTGATCGGCTCCAAATGGAAGGGCGTGCCGGCGGTGATCAAGCCGCACCCAGACGGCGAGCGTGCTCGTGCCCATGCCAGGGACAACGACATCGTGGTCGGTCCTTCGGTGTCTGCGTCGACCCTGGTTCACGAATTCGGGCATGTGCTTGAGCACCAGGACGGCAACTTGGTGGGGTCGCTGTCGAAGGCGTTTGCCATGTCGGAGGTCGCAAAGTCCAAACAAAAACTCGACAGGCCCAGCCGTTATGAACCTCACGAGGTGATGGCGAAGGACGGATTCCTCGATGCCTATATCGGCAAGTTTTATCCCCAGGAGGCTTCCGAGGTGCTGTCGATGGGCCTGCAGTATCTGTACGAAGACCCGCTGTACTTTTACGAGAAATCGCCGGCTCATTTCCGCTATACTTTGGCGGTGCTTCACGGCCTCGCAACGTAACAAACAATGAAAACCTTTCTGGCATTCCTCAAGCCTGCGGACGGCGATGGGGTCGTGGCGATCGTCGACCCTGGCGACGGCATCCTCGTGTGGGAAAGCGAAGACCGACCCGATCTGGTGAAGCTGGCCGAGGCTAACATCGTGTTCGGCGATGCTCCCGAGTCGGCCGGATACCCGGTCCATTGGGCCATCAACCGGTTGGCGGCCCTGGCTCCCGGCGAGGTGACGGTGGTCGGCTCGGCCGTGCCGGACGGCGAGCGGAACTATGGCCTGCCGGCGGGAGGCTCTTAGCGTGGCACTAGTCTCCCGGCAGCTATACATCGACGGGGCGGCCTGCCTGGACCCCGGAGCCCTGTACTGCCCGGACGGCGAAACGGCGGCCCCGCAGGACTTCGCTGGCCTTGCCAATTCGATCACCTGCCCAACGGGCCAAGCCCCCGGCTCGGCCTTCCTGGTGGTCAGCAGGGCGGTCAACGATGCCCTGGCCATGAATTCCCTGCACACGCTGGCCTGGGTCGACGATGGAGTGACAACATCCTGGCCGAATTACGTCATCTGCCGGCAATGGATGGTGGGGGTCGACGGCGATTCGAAGTCCGCGGCCCTGGTGGAACTGCGGGACAAGCGGCAGTTGATGATGGGGGCGGCCAACTGGCAATACAACGTCCGGCGGCATTCTGGTGGCACCTACTCCGCGGCCGACCCGGCGGCCCGGTTCTATACCGACAGCCTCAACGGCTCGAATCCCTACACTTGGCAGGAAGTCCTCAACGACCTGTGGCTGCATTTCCCGTCGGCGATCCGTGGAACGGCCCCGACGCTGCCCTATACCCCGCTGTATCTGCCGGAGAACATTCGCGTGCATGGCGATGCCTGGGCGGCGGTGGGCGACCTGCTCGAGCGCATCCAGTGCCGGCTGGTGCTCAACCCGGTGGCGTCGACCTTCTCGGTGGTGCGGGTGGGGGCGGCCCAGGCTGGGCTGGCGTCCCAGGTGGCGGCGGCGGCCGGCCGGGTGATGTTTGACGCTACCCCTCGGCAGAATCTCCAAATGGCGACGGTGCCGGAGACGGTGCGGGTGTATTTCCCGAAGTACGGTGTGCCCCCCCAGAGCGATGCCGGCGGCCAGGCGGTCAAGCCGTACCACATCATCGACAAGCCCTCGAATCTGGCCGGCGCTGTTGCTGGCTCCAAGCTCGGATTCAGGACGTCGGTGCATGCGATTTACCCGTCCCAGACCCAGGCGGACCTAACTGGCGGCGTCCCTGACAACATCGCGGACCTGGAAAATTACGCGACCGAAATCGCGGCGAAGGTGGTCAACAAGCTGGACCTGGGAACGGAACGCGGCCGGATCATCTATACCGGGATCGTCACGAGCATCAGCCTCGGCTCCGAGGCCGGCAGCGTCTGCTGGCGCGACTTGGGCGGTGCTGAGGGATGCGTCACTGATTACCGGACGGCCGAGGTGGTCCCCGACGGCAACGCACCGGTGGAGCAGTGCCAGCCGTTGAGCCGGTCGGGCTGGGGCCGCATCTCGGGGGTCAGCGGCCTCGAGGCCCTCGGCTCTGCAACGTGCCGGGTGTGGAGCGATGCAACTGGGACAATGGCAGATTCTGGCGAAGACATTACCGTCTGGGACCGGCTGCTGGCGGCCGATGCGACGCTCGACGAACTGACGCGGGTGCGGTGGGAATACGAGGAGGAATCGAGGCGCTTCTACGTGGTCGCGGCGGCGTGCTCCGCGGACGAATCAACAACGGTCTGGGGGGAGTAAATGGCCGGCTATCAATTCAGCGGCGGCGGCTGCTGCTGCTGCCTGACGTTTTACGAGTCGACCGGCGGCTCCGTCTACTTCCACAACTACCTGCATCTCCCGTCGACCGAGGTGTCCCCAACCGACCCGGAGGCCCTCCAGAGCGAAAAGTATCACGCTCCCGACCCCTGGGGGCCTGATTTCGCGGTGCTCAACTCGTTTGATTTTGATCCGAAGAATTCCCTGATCTTCGGCTGCGTCGTCAGCAAAAATACTGCCCCCGGCTATGCATACCTGATCAAGTACGACAAGCAGTATCGCAACCCCGAGGCTCCGCTGGTGACGCTCACGCCGACCAGCACGACAACGATTCGGTGCTGTGCTGCGGACTGGGCCAACGAGCGGGTGTTCTACACCATGATCATTACGTCCGGCGGCGTGCGGACTGGCTATCTGCGGAGGGTCGATTACGACGGCACGAACGATACCCTTTTGACATCGTGGACCGAGGTTGTGGCGGTGAATACCTCGGGGATGGCGGTGGCCTATTGCCGAACGAACGGCAAGGCGTATTTCATCGCGGCGAAGTCGGGCGACGCGGCATCCATCTATTCGATCAACGCTGACGGCTCCGGCGAGGTGCTGGTGGTGTCGCATGGTTCCAACACTCGGGTGATCGCTCTGGACATCGACCATGTGAATTCCAAGCTGGTCTACAACGAGCGAGACTTCACTGGCATCGGCTCCCCCAGCGGCTATCTTCGGCGGTGCAACCTGGACGGCTCCAACATCGAGACGATTTATATCGGGGCCCCGGTTGCTGCATCGCCCACGACGAATGCGTGGCGAGTGTGGGAGGTTCAATACTGCGCCAAGTCGGATCGGGTCTGGTGGAGCATGGATAACGCGGGGCCGGCGAGCACCGATTTCAACGGCGGGATCTGGAGCGTGCGGCCGGACGGGACCGATGCCCGGATGGAGATCTCTCGCTGGATGAATGACAACGCGGACGCGAATGTTGTCTCCAATGTGTTCCGGCTCGGGTGCGGTATTGAGCAGACCGGGCCGGCAACTCTGGGATAACATCCTGGCCGGCGGCGGCCTATTCTCCAGAATTCCGAAAATATTTTTTCTCTCAGAAACCCCGCATTTTCCCGCACGGATTCGCTGTCCGCCGAGATTTCTTGAAGAAAATGGCCCATCTGGTCCGAATACCCCTTGTAGAGAATTGGGCCGCATGGTCTATTTATATCTGTGTCGGGAATGTCCCCTTCAAAAAGGCCCCTTCAAATGAATGCTTCGCAGATTACCTTCGGTGTGGAGTTCGAGACCTTGATGCCCCAATCGGACGCGACCCCAATCGGTGCCTACCATTGCGGGCTGCCGGTTGCGTGGCTGCCGGCCGGGTGGAAGGTTGAGAAGGATGGATCGCTAAAGCCGGGGATCAACCAAAAAGGTGCCGAGTTCGTTTCGCCCAAGCTCGTCGGCTCCGCCGGCCTTGCCGAGGTGATGGCCGCGGCGGCTTCCATCGCGGCGCGTGGTGGTGCGGTCAACGATTCGTGCGGCCTGCATGTTACTGTGACCTTCCCTTGCTTCTGCTCGCCTGTGAACGTGGCGGCCCTGGCTCGGCTCATCTCGCTGGTCGCAAATTTCGAGAAGGCAATTTACGCTTCGACCGGAACGCATAAGCGCGAGCGGGCCGTGTACTGCAAGCCCCTCAAGCAATATCGGACCCCCGCGGCGGCGGCCGACAAGGCCAAGTTCGATCGCTACCATATTCTCAACCTGTACCATCTGGCTCGCGGCCAGAACCGGATTGAGTTTCGCTGCTTCGCCGGTACGCTCAACGCGACCAAGGTCGCTGGGTATATCCAACTGGTGCTCGGGCTGGTGTCGCTCGCCTTGAACGCTACGCGATGCTGCCAATGGGATTACGCGAAGCCGGCGGGCGTCGCGAAGTCCGCTTGGGATCGCAACGGTGCCCTGGCCGGCGAGACGGATTTGGTCCGGCTGTTCTACAAGCTCGGATGGATCAAGGGGCATAGCAATGTGGTGTGGGGCGACCTGACCGGCGGCGGCGTGGCGGGCCTGAAGTCGGTCAAGGCGAAGCTGCTCTCGCTGGCGCAGAAATACGACCAGAATAGTTAACATCGCGGGCGGTGCCGGAATGGCGGCCCCCTGCGGGGGGTCGCAGTTCCTGTCCCTTCCTCCCCTTCCTGAAAGGTTTGATTTATGGCTCGCCACATTCGCAATCCTGAAAACTTCACCCGCACTCTTTGCGGGGGCCGGCCGACCGGCGACGACCTGGACTATCGCTCCGCGGCGGCCCGGCCTGGGGCGTCGCTGTGCTCCTCTTGCCGGCGGGTGATGGCGGCTGCCGAGGCCGAAGGATACGATCCCCCGGTCGACGAGCGGCTTGTCGAATCCGAGCGGCTCCATCCGGTGTTCGTGTATGGAACCTTGCGGGCCGGCATGCGGAATCATCATTGGCTCCGCGGGGCCTCGATGCTCCCGGTCGGGCGGGTTACGGCCCAGGCTTGTTACCTGATGCTGTCGGTGTCCGACAGTTTCCCTGGTGTGATCCGCGGCGGCAACGAGGCGGTGGTTGGCGAAGTCTACATGGTGAACACCAAGACCCTCGAGGCCCTCGACCGGCATGAGGGCTGCCCGACGCATTACCGGCGCGAAGCCATCGAGGTGGTGGGGGTCGAGGGTGCGTGCTGGACCTACATCTACCAGATGCCGACCAATGCTCGATGCGCTCCGTCGCGGGTGGTCCGCGGTGCCGATTGGGTCGCCTACGTGGCGGCCCTGGAATCGCTGGCGTCCTTCTAGTCGATTCCCTTTCCATTCCCCTTCCCCTTTCCTGAATAGGTGAGACATGACTACAGCGACCCGAATTGTAGAACGCAGAATTGTGCGGCGGTTTGTCCGGGATGCCTTGGCGGCCGGCTATCGGCTGGCGGTGTCTCTCGAGCGGGGCTATGACGTCGACGAGGGGATGCTCAACGGCTCGCGATCGCTGCGGGCTGTTCTCGATGAGGCGTTTGCCGGCGACGACTGTCATGTCTTCGTGCAGCCGGCCGATGGCCCCCTCGTTGAAACCAGCGAACCGACCGTCCGCGAGCAATTCTGCGGGCTGCGCGAGCCGGTGCGCCGCGTGGTGTCGGTCGGGTGGGTGGCTCTGGTGCTCGGCAACGGCTGCGACGTCATTTCCGATTACTCGACCAACCTAGAGGTTCTCCTGGCTCCGGCTCTGGCTGTGGCCGAAAAGTGTTCCTGGTTCCACATCCCCTTCGAGGTGTCCAATGAAACGTGCTCCCAAGAAACGCGCTCCCAAGAAAACCGCGCGGCCGGCTCCGCTGGCCTGGAAACATGGCCGGCGGGACCGGCTGGAAACGTCCGACCGGATGACCTGGGCCTCTCGCTGCGGGCGGTTCAAGGTCGAGCGGCTGGATTCTCTCTACGGGCTGCCGCGGGCCTGGATCGCGGTGGCGGTGCGTCCCTCGGGCGGCGAGTTTGTGCTGTACCGGGGCCGGAGCCGGCGGCGGGCGGAGACCGCGTGCCGGGCGGCTCAATCGTGGCTCGAAAAAATCTTGTAGAAAATGGACCGAATGGTCGATAACCCCCTTGTCGTCTATTGGTCCCCTTGGTGCATTTAGGGCATGGCGAACATCAACCCCCTTCAAGGAGCCCCGAAAATGAACGTTCAAATCGTGCTTGTCCCTGGCAAATTCTACGTTGTGGACGGATTCACCGGTCCTGTCTCTGGTCCGTTTGAAACCCGCGAAGAAGCCGAGGCCGATCGGGTTCAACTGAACATCGCGGACGACTGCCGGGCGTTGCGTTACAGTCCCAAGTCGGCACTGTAGGTGCCGGAACGGGCGGCCCCTGCGGGGGCCTCCTATTCCTGTCCCTTCCTCCCCTTCCTGAAAGGTGCCCAACATGGCAGTCGAGATTAGCCTCACAAAAGTCCCCCTCCAGGTCGACGCGGGCCTGCTCCGCGAGTCGCAAACCATCATCAAGAACGAATTGGAACGGGCCGGATATAACGGCCGCTGGCTGTCGCGGCCGATCGAGAGGATAACCGTGCGGGCGGCCTGCAAGTTTCGCGCGTCGAGGGCGGCCTACGGAAAGCTGTTCGTCAAGGTCAAGCCCGGCGACAACGGCACGGCGTGGGAGTGGGAGTTGACCCCTCCGGCACCGACCAACCCAGAATTCGTCCTGCGCGACCTGCAGCAGCGTGCTGCGGTGGTGGCGGATGTGGTGGGCCCTGCCGCTGCTCCGGCGAAGCCCTCCCCTGCTCCCGATACCAGTCGGACGTCCGCCGAGACCGAGGCCGGCGTGTTTGGCCTCGGAGAGAAGATTGCCTCGCTGGAGCGGGCTGCGGCGGCGATGGTCACCCGCCGGCATGAAATCGCCCGGCTCAACGAGGCGGCCGAGGAACTGATGGCGGAGGCGGCTCGCCTGGAGGCCGAGGCCAAAAACGACCGCGATGGCGAGGCGGCTTACAAGACGCTGCAGACCCTGCGGTCGCTCATGGGCGGCTAACATTCTGGCCTTGCGTTATTCGGCCCGGCTGGTACATTTACCGGCCGGCGTACATGAACCAATTTAGGGAGGTGTGCTGTGGCGGTGAAACGATTTAGCTTGACCCAGGCTCGGGCCCTGGCCGACGTCTCGAAGACGACCGTGCTCCGCTGGGTTGACGCGGGCCTGCTCAACCCGAAGAAGGTGGAGGGGGCGTTCCTGAGCGGCGGGTTCGTCTATTCGTTCTCTGCCTCGGACGTCGAGAAAATGAAAAAGATGAAGCGCGGGCGTGGACGTCCGGCTTTGATCGCGGCGGTGACGGCTCAGGAATAGCCGTAGGACGCTCTGGGCTGTACCCCCGGAGAACTGGCAGCGAACGTCCCCGAGCTAGGAGCGAGGGGGCGGTGGCTGCCCTAAGCAGGAGGATCTGGCGATGCTCGTTATATCAAGGAAAGTGAACGAAGGAATTGTGGTCGACGGGCCGGCGGTTGTTACGGTTCTGGGGATCGCCGGCGGCCGGGTGAGGCTCGGCATCACGGCCCCCGAGACAACCGCCATTCTTCGCAGTGAACTGCACAAAGAACCGAAAGGAGGCGACGATGACCCGCATGCCGCTTAGTCTGTTCCTGGCGGCCGTGCTGCTCCTGGCGGCCGGCCTGGGCCTGCTGCTGCTGGTCCTGGTGGCTGTTCGGATCGCCGGCCGGGTGGAGCGGCTCGAGGCCGGCGACGGCGACGAGTGGCACCCTGAATCCCCGGAGCGGCGGGCTGCCCGGCTGAACGATTACGAATGAAAAAGGGGCCGAGCATTGCTGCCCGGCCCCTCCCCTGTCTCTCCCCTTCAAAGGATCAACACTCATGAATGTACCGGAAAAGGACATCGCGTCAAGAATCGCCGACCTGGGCGACACGGTGTATCTCGTCAACACCCTGGCCGAAAAGGCCCGGCGAATCTTTCGCGGGTCGTCCGCCGAACAGGCGGAATATGCGACCGAAGCCATGAAGGAGATAACTTCCTCGGAGGACGTCGACGCGGTGCTGCTGTACGACGAAGACTTGGCATGCGTGCTCTCGCGGCTGCCGGCTCTGCAGGTCTATCTTCTCCCGGCCGATGGCGAAGCTGGGCCTGCCCTTCCGGCAGCGGTGCTGGTCGACGTGACGTCCGCGGCCGAAGTCCCCCTTGTCTTGGCGGATTGGTCGGTCGAGTGGAAGCGGCCCTGCTTCGTGCGGCAAGTCGGGCAAGCGTGCATCACTTTTATGGCTACGGCGTCGGCAATTGCCGAAGTCCGCGGTCGGCTCCTCATGACCTTTAACATCACCTGGGAGGTGAACGATGAATAGCGCAACAATTCCAACCCGCGAGTCCTGGCTGGCGGATCGCATGACCGGCCTGGGGGCCTCGGAGTCCCCGGTGGTCCTGGGGCTGTCCCCCTGGAAGTCCCCGTTCCAACTGTGGGCCGAGAAAACCGGCAACGCGGAGCCCGATTCCCTCGAGGGCAACGAGGCGGTGGAGTTCGGCCTCCGGCTCGAGCGGCCCATCGCCGAGGCTTTCGCGGCCCGGACGGGTCGGGCTGTGGACCTGTGGCCGGCCTTCCAGATGGTCCGGGATGCCGCAACACCCTGGCTGACCTGCACCCCCGACGCGGTGCAGGAGGTGGCCGGGAAGGGGACCGGTTTGGTGCAAATCAAGACGGCCTCGGCCTACAAGGCGGAGGATTGGGCGGACGGCCCTCCGCTGATGTATCAAGTCCAATGCCAGCATGAACTGGCTGTGACGGGCTATTCCTGGGGCACGCTGGTGGTGCTCATCGGCGGCCAGAAGCTGCGGTATTTCGACTTTGAGCGGAACGACAGCTTTGTCCAGGCCCTGCTCCCCCGGCTGGCGGAATTCTGGCGGCTGGTGGAGGCCCGCACTCCGCCGGCGGTCGACGGCTCCCTGGCAACGGCCCAGGTGCTGGCGAAGCTGCACCCCGAGGACAACGGCGACACGGTCGCTCTGCCGGCTGAGGCCGCGGAATGGACCGAACGCAAGGCCGCGGCCAAGGAAATCATCAAGGCTGCCGAGGCCGACGTTCTCGACTGCGACAACCGGCTCAAGGCGGCCCTCGGAGATGCGACGTTCGGCGTCCTGCCCGATGGCTCTCGCTGGTCCTGGAAGACCCAGACCCGGCAAGAATACGTGGTGGCGGCTAACACCTTCCGGGTGCTCCGCAAGCTAAAGTAGTGCTCCCCTGTTTCCCCTTCCCCTCTCAAGGAGTTTGCAATGACTGCCCAGAAATCCCCAGCTAAGACTATGGCTCCGGCCGGCACGGCTCAGGCTGTGGCCGAAGCCCGCGGTGCCTCCCAGGTGCCGGCTATCCGGCCCCCGCGGCTGCCCTATCATCCGGCCCTCGAGGAGCGGTTCGGCGTGGACCGTGCCGGCTGGACTGCCCTGGTGGACGCCATTTTTCCCAACGCTTCGAGCCCCGAGTCGGTGATTCTCGCGCTGTCCTACTGCCGCGCGCGGAAGCTGGACGTGTTCAAGCGGGTCGTTCATATCGTGCCGATTTACTCGAAGGCCCTTTCTCGCATGGTCGATACGGTGTGGCCTGGGATCGGCGAAATCCGCACGACGGCGTTCCGTACCGGCGAGTATGCCGGACGCGGTGCGACGGTGTTTGGGCCCGACCGCACCGAGAACCTGGGCGGCGTCGAGGTCACCTTCCCCGAGTGGGCGGAGGTCTGCGTGCGGCGGATGCTCAACGGAACGGTCTGCGAGTTCTTTGGGCCTCGGGTTTACTGGCTGGAAACCTATTCGACCGCCAAGCGGGACACGGATGCTCCCAACGAAATGTGGGCCAACCGGCCTCGGGGGCAACTGGATAAGTGCGCCGAGGCGGCGGCTCTGCGGGTCGGCTTCCCGGAGGAAATCGGTTCGGATTACATCGCGGACGAGATCCACGACCGTGCTCGGGTGGTCGACGCGGCTCCGGCTCCGGCGGTGCCTGTGGCTGCGGCGGCCGACCTGGATGCTCTGGCGGCTCGCTTGCTGCCGGAGGAGCCGGCTGTTGAGGCGGCCTCCCCGGCTCCTGCCGGCGATCCCCTCGAGGGCGTGGCCGAGGCGTTCCTCGCGGCCGAGTCGCTCGATGCGGCCCGGCGGATGTACGACAATCTGTGCGGCCCGGAGGCGGAGGTCGACCTGAACGACGACCAGCGTGCTCTGGCAACTGGCTGGTACGAATCGGCGGTGCTTCGCATCGGTGGTGCCGGAAAAAAACGTTAGTAATCGGGCGGCCGTGCGTGTGTAGCTACCCGCCGGCCTAATCGGGTAAGCAGCGGGTGCGTTCTGCTTTTCGTCGCCTGCTGTTTGCCCGGCCCGGTTTTTGTTCATCCCTGCTTTTCACTCTGTTTCCAAGGAGAAAACCGTGTCTGTCCCTCAAATTCCCATTGTTGCCAACGAATTGCCGCTGGCGTCCTTCCCGGTGGCGGATGCTGCCATCGCCGAGTTGGCGGCCAAGTTCGCCCCCCTGGTGATCACCAACCTCGAGGACAAAGCGGCCCTGGCTGCGGTTCATTCGGCCCGGATGGTGGTCAAGAACCTGCGGGTCGAGGTCGAAAAGAAACGGGTCGCTCTCAAGGCCGACGCTCTGGCCTGGGGGCGCAACGTGGACGCCGAGGCCAAGCGGTTGACGGTGCTCCTGTCCCCGATCGAGGAGCGGCTCGAGGCGGAGGAGTGGAAGGTTGCGGCCGAAAAGCAGCGGTTGGCTAACATCGCGGCCGAGGAGGCTGCGGCCCGGCTGAAGGTGCGGATGGATGCCTTGGCGGCGTTCCGGGCGTTTGCGGCTCCGAAATCGGTGGAGGCGATGGACGACGAGACCTTCCGGTCCTTCCTGGAGGCTGCGGGTGCCAAGTTCGCGGCCGAGCAGAAGGCGGAGGCCGACCGGAAGGCGGCCGAGGCGGCTGAAGCTGCCCGGATCGCCAAGGAGCGGGCTGAGGCCCAGGCGGCCCAGGCGGCCGAAGCTGCCCGGCTGGCCAAGGAGCGGGAAGAACTGCGGCTGGAACGGCTCAGGCTCGATCAGGAGCGGGTGGAGGCGGAAGATGCGGCCAGGAAGGTCAGGGCGGACCAGGAGGCGGAGGCGGCTCGCCTGGAGGCCCTGCGGGTGGCTTCCTGGCCGAAGCCCATTGTGGTGACGGAGCCTCCTCCGGCCGACTACGAAACGGCCGACCAGCCGGCGGGCCTCGAGGACGAAGTGGTCGACGGCGAGTTCGTGGTGGTCCCCGAATTGTCCGCGGGTGCGGCCGAGGACGCGGCGATCGTGCAACGGTTCCTCCGGTCGGTCAACGACCTGGAAAACGCGGCCAACGCGATCCGTGACGGCCGGCTCCGCGAGCGGGTGGTCAACATCCTGGCCGACTGCGGTTCGTCGCTGTTTTCGGCGTCCGCGATCGCTGCTCGTTCCGCTGTTGCAATGGCCGGCTCTGCCGGCTAACATCCTCCCTGTCACGCGTGGTGTCACACTTTGTCACGCTTTGTCCTTGGGTGTCCTATGGCCGGCTATACGAAGCTGTTTGAGTCGATTATCCATTCGACGATCTGGCGCGAGCCGCCTACGACCTGCAAGGTCTGGGTGACGATGCTGGCGATGGCTGATAAGTTCGGGCAGGTGGAGGCGTCGGTCCCTGGCCTCGCCGATGCGGCTCGGGTGAGCATCGGCGAGGTGGAGGCGGCACTGGCGGCTTTTATGGCCCCTGATGCCTACTCTCGGACCAAGGCGTTTGAGGGGCGGCGGGTGGCGGAAGTGGACGGCGGCTGGGTGCTGCTCAACCATGCCAAGTACCGGGAGAAAATGTCCGCCGACGAGGTTCGGGAGCGGGCGAAAATGCGGAAGAGGGCGGAGCGGGAACGCAAGGCGGCGGTCGCTGGCGGCCCCCCTGTCACGCCCGGTGTCACAGAATGTCACGCTTTGTCCCGCGTGTCACGACAATCAGAAGCAGAATCAGAAGCAAAAGCAGAAGCAGAATCTCTCTCTCTCTCACCCCCGGCTGGGGCGGCTGAAAACGGGCCGGCTGGGCCTCTCCAGGTGCGGCTGGCGGACGGCGTCTATTCGGCGAGCGGTCGCTGGCAGGTGCCCTCTCTGATCAAGGCCCTGCGTTGCTGGGCTGCGCATATTCTGTCGCAGCGTAAGCCCTTTGGGCTGGTGCATCTCGAAAGCCTGCTGATCCACCATTACTCGGCCGGCTGGACGGCGGAGCGGCTCGAGCGGGGGATTCGGCTCTCGCTCTCCAAGTCAACGCAGACGACGATTATCGACCCCGACGAATCGCGGGCGTCGGCCGGTGGTGGCTCCAAGTCCCAGGTTCGCGGTCCCGTTCCCATGCTCAAGGTGGATTAACATGACCAAGCTGGAATTTAACCAATGGTGGGGCGATTACTCGGCCCGGTTCCCCGAGACCGGCGAGTGGGTGCGGAGGCAGCCGAATGCGGCGGCTCTGCTGGGGTTCTGGCAGGAGGCCCTGGCGGCAACGGCCCTGGCCGACGCGCTCGAGGTGAACCGGCTCTTGACCCGCGGTGAACTGGAACGCTGGAAGTCCAGCGGCGGCTACCACGAACGCGAAGAAACCCCGGCTATGGTGCGAAAGATGGCCTGGGATCTGGGCCGGGGCCGCGGCGATCGGCGCGAACATCATGAACGTCGCGACCCGGATGCTCCTCCGTCGAAGTTCCCCATCGGCATCCTGCTCCGCCGGCTGGTTGCGGTCAACGAGCGGTGTGCTCGCGACCCGTCGGTCGACAAGGAGGCCGAGCACGAGCGGGTGAAGGCTGAATTCCTGGCTGAGCATTCCTACCAGCCGGCGGCCCCGGCCTCGGCGAAGCGGAGTGCGGCCCTGGATTTCTACAACGAAAGAAAGGACGTGTTTTAATGGCTGTCCCCATCTGGCAGGTGTATTCCGTGAACGGCCGGCTTCTTTGGGAAGGGACCGACGAGGCGACGGCCCGGCGTGGGGTGCTCGAATGGCTCCATGCCTGGACGCTGGTGTGCGACGGGAGGGCCGTCGACATCAATCCGCGGCCCAACAGAAAGGACGGCGAATAATGACCGAGCAAACCTTTTCCGTCACTCTCGCTGATTTCGAAGCGGAATGCCGGCGGCGGAATGCTGCCGGCTGGGAATGCTTCGCGGCGAAGATATGGGACGACGGCGCGGCGTCTGCTGTGTGGGTGTCGGAAGCTGCCCATAGTCCGCGGCGGGTGCCGTCGCTTGCTCCGGCTCGGATGGCGGCTGCGGTCGCACTCCTCGAGTCGGCTTGCCATAGTGGCTGCAACGCGGAGCGGCACAGGCTTGCTTATGAGTGTTTGGTGATTCTCGGGCTGCGTCCGGTGCCGGCCGAGGAGGGGGAGGTGCCTCTTGGCTAACATCCTTGCCCTCGACCCGGCGGCCCGGTGCGGCTGGGCGTGGTCTAACGGCTTCGAGGTTGAGTCCGGCTCCGCCGACCTGGGCGTCGCTCGGGAGCTAGGCTTGCGGGATCTGCTGTGCGTGCTGGTGCAACGCTTCCCGGTCGAGGCGGTGGTGTATGAGCTAGGCTCCTTTGGATCGCGGTTCGCCCATGTCCAGCGTCGGCACAACGAGTTGTCTGGGGCGATCATGCTCACGGCTCAGTCGCTCGGCCTGGAGTGCTGGTCCCTCGGGCCGTCCCAGTGGAAGAAGGCGGCCCTCGGCCGCGGCAACGCGAAGAAGGAGGATGTCGTGCGACTGCTCTCGCTGATGCATCGCATCGACGTTCCTCCGCTGGGCAACGGCAAGCCGGACTTCGACCGTGCGGACGCCATCGGGATCGTTCTGGCGGCTCGGGCCGGCAAGCCCATGACCAAGAAGGCGGCGACCAAGGCCCTGATCAAAAAGCTGGCGGGTTCTCAAACACGGTTGTTCGGAAAAGGAGCGAAGAAATGACGAGCAAAGCACCGGGCGGCGGCCCTGCGTTCCCTTGCGGCCCGGATGGCGGCTGCGGTCCTTGGCCTGGGATGAGCCTCCGCGATTGGTTCGCGGGGCAGGCCCTGGCGGGAATGGGGGAAATCAATTGCGACCCGGATTTCGATTACCCGGACTGCGCCAATCTAGCGTATTCGCTCGCCGATGCCATGCTGGAAGAGAGGGCGGCGTCTGCCCCCTAGTGCTGGCCGTGCTAAGCTAGGCGAGATTCGCGGTTCTTGCCTCGCTAACATCGCGGGGGGAATGGGGGCGGTGCCGGCTTCTAGTTGACGCTGTGCCCCGGTTGGTGATAGGCTTGCTCCGGTCAAGGCTCGCTCAGTCACCACCTTTCCTCGGAGACCGACCGTGAACGCATCCGAATCTTTTGCTTCGTCCAGTTTCGCCGGCTCGCCCTTCGTGGCGTCCGCGGTGGCAACCTTCGAGGCCGGCAACGGACATCTTGGGCTGCGGACCTTCCTGAAAAAGCTCACCGTCTGGCTCCGTGAAACGGCCCCGGAGCAGGAGACTGCCCTCGCCCAGGCTCGCTGGGTTTACGACAACCTGATCAAGCCCTTCGATTCCATCCCTGACATGCTCGACGACATGTTCGTCTGGCCGGCGATCCGGGCGGTTGTGATCCATTTCACGACCCCCGCTGCCTAATCCCGTCCAGGGCCCTGTGCCGGTCGGGGCTAGTGTCACGGCTCGGCCCCGGCCGGCTGTTTTCTTACGAGGTGCTCTATGGATGCAATCTGGGGATGGGTGCAGGCCAACATCCCGCTGCTGATTGGCGTGGTGGTCGCTCTGTGGGGCGGCTCTAAGGTGCTGCCCTGGCTGACGTCCAAGGTGCCGGCTCTTGGGCGGCTGTCGCAACCAAGGGCCTCCAACACTCGGGCCGACGCGGTCGCGGCCTGCGAAACGCTCCGAGATTACTTCGATTCTCGCCAGCCTGACGGCTCTGAGTCGCTCGGGGCCGGCGACGTCGAGGCTCGAGCGGCGGTGCGGATTCTCTGGTCGAAGCTCTTTTAGGGGTTCCGGCCATGAAAGTCACCAACACTGACCTGATGTTCGCGGTGGTCCTGGCCTTGTTGCTGTGGATCGGCCGCGGGCCTGTTGTCCCGGTGGTCCCTCCGGTGGTCCCCCATGCCCCCGCGGTGGTCAAGGTCGCGGAGGCGCTTCGGTCAAGCCCGGCCAAGGCTAAGATCCTGGGGGAGTTCTACGCCAGATTCGCCAAGACGGGCCCCTCGGCGGCAACGGTGGCCGAGTTCGCGGCGGCTCACGCCAGGGGCCTCGATGCCCTCGGGCCGGCTGTCGCGGTTCCTCCGATGGTCGGAGCGGAGGTCGACGCGGCCCTGGCTGAAATCATCGGCCTGAAGGCGGACGACCCGCTGGCGGCGAAGCGGGAGGCCCTGGCGGCTCGATTGGCGGATCTGGCGGCGGCCCTTTTGGAGGTCAAGTAATGGCTCGCTCGTTCTGGTCCCCGACCCACGTGGCTTGGCCTTCCCTCGAGCGGTCCCTCGACCCGGCGGAAATCGCCAAGGGATACGCTGCCGGCTGGACCGGCGTGTATCGCGACCCGGAGGCCGACGAGGCGAAGCGGGCGGCCTTCGCGGCAACGGGCGGGTTCGCGGACTTCGAGGACGCGGCCATCGCATCGGGGGTCGCTGATGCGTATGCCGGCCAGCTGGTGATCCCTTTTGTGCTCGAGGCCGTGCTCTTTCCCGGTTCGCTGCCCGGCCCGGCTCAAGAACGCGGCGACTGCGTGTCACATGGCATCACGAAGGCGTGCGTCGGCTCCCTGGTGGGCGACATTGCTGACGGCCATCCCGACGAAGAGACCGGCAAGGTCGAAGGGCCGCCAGAGGTGCCACCGGCCGGCGTGCTGCACGGCGTGCTCTCTACCGAGTGGCCCTGGTGGCATCGCGGGTATCGCGGCGACGGGTGGTCGACCGGCCCGGCAACGCAGGCGGTCATGAAATCCGGCGTGCTGGTGCGGCAGGCTTATCCTGACCTGGGGATCGACCTGACCCAGTATTCCTACAAAAACACGGCCCTTTATTCGAATTCCCCCGGCGAGAAGTTCGAGGCGGTCGGCCGGCTGCATTGCGTAACATCGGGGGCGGACATCTCGACTTTCGAGGGCCTGCGGGACGCGCTGGGCAATCTGCACGGCATCGCAACGGAGGGAGGCGAGGGGTATTCCTCGGTGCGGGACGAGTTCGGAATGTCCGGCCGGCGTGGTTCGTGGTCCCATGCTTACCCGTTCAAGGGGGCCGACGACCGTCCTGAAACGCGGGCCAAGTTCGGCGAGCCCCTGGTCCTGCAGATGAACAACTGGGGAGCCAACTGGAACAGCGGCCCTCGGGACATCTGGCAATCTGCGGCCCTGGTTCCGTCGCTCTGCAACATGCTGGTGAAGGTCGGCTTCCTTCCGGCTGCAGACCCGGTTCAAATCAAGCAGCGGCTGGTGGACCTGGACGTCGTGAATCCCGCAACGGGCAACATCATGATTCCTCGCGGATCTTGGTGGTCGCGGTGGTCGGACGTTAAGAATCGCGGCATCCAGGCCCTGGCCGGCATTCGCGGCTGGACGCGGAAGGTGCTGCCCAATCTCGGGGCAACCGGGAGAATCTAGGTGCTGCCATGAATGATTCCAACGGTTTCGCCGGCGTGCTCCTGCTGATGGTTGCGGCTCTGTCTGGATGGACGTCGGCTCCGGTCGACAACACCCCGGCGGCCCCCGAGCGGGTGACGGTGGTTCAAGTCCCCGGCCCCGAGCGGGTGGTGACGAAGGTGGAGCTAGTCACCGACCCGGCGTCTGCCCTCGAGGCGGAGCGGCTGCGGGGCCTTCTGGCGGCGGCCCAGGCTCGCGTGGCGGCCCTCGAGGCGAATCTGGCCCAACGGCCGGCCGACCCTGGCCCGGAGGCCACAGCGGCGGCCTGCAGCGAAGGAGCGGGCTATCCTGCGGCTGCCGGACGTCGTCGGCTGCTCGGGAGGCGGCTCCGATGAACGACAAATGGGAAAAGTCGCGGGTGCCGTTAGTGTTCCAGGTGGTGGCGATCCTGGCGGTCGGGTGCTGGTATTGGGCGGTGAGTGGCGTGCGTCGGGTGCTGGCGGTGCTCGGGCTGGCTAAGACCCCGGATGATGCGGACGAATCCTAAGTCGTGAGAACGGAAGGCGGTCATGGAATCTGGCGAGGCAACATCCTGGCTCAAAATGGCGGGCGATTTTGTCGATCGCTTCGGCTGGCCGGCGCTGTTCACGGTCGCGTTTTTCTGGCTGGTGTATTGGTATGTCGTGCGGCCCTGCGCCCCCCTCCTCCCGGCCGTGCTCACCGGCCACCTGGACTTCCTCTCGACGTCGCAGAAGGCTATGAAGGCCCGGCACCGAACCGACAAGCGGCTGACAGAGACGGCGATTGCCCTCGAGGCGTCTATGTCGGAAATGCGGAAGAAGCACTCGGATATCGTCAAGGGTGCCGGCAAAATCATCGACGCCGGCGTGGCGGCGGTGGAGGCGATCGGCAACACAGGCATGGACCTGGAGTCGGAAACCCTCAAGCCGCATGCCGACCGCGTGCGAGACCGGCTCCGCGAGGCGTCGGAGCACTTCAGGAAATAGCTGCCGGCGGCGTGCCGGCGGTGTGGTTGGTGTCTGCAAAGGAGTTTGTGCGATGGTAAGAATTCTTGTTCTGTGCGTGGTTCTGGTGGCGGCCCTGGCTGTGGACGCGTCCGCGGCGTGCGGCTGCCGGCGTGGGAAGAGCGGCTGTGCCCGTCGGCCGGTGCGCAACACTGCGGCGTGGCTGCTCGGCAAATAGCGGCGGCGTGGCTTGCCGGGAAGGAGCCCGGCGTTTTATTTCAGACTCGGCGAGATCAACATGGCGACGCAAGGTCCGCTTTACCCTGGCACCGTGGTCGATGATTCCGGGATCGGAACGGTGGTCTGGGCCGGGACGGGCAACATCGCGGCGGACGATGCCGTCTATGCGTCCGCCTTGATGGGGCCGTCTCAACAGTCGCATTATCTGAAGGCGACCAATTACGGGTTCTCGATCCCCTCCGGTGCAACAATCGACAACATCCTGGTCGAGATCGACCGCAAGTGCGGCACAGCAAGTCTCGCCCAGGACAACGCAATGCGGCAGGTGCAGGGCGGCACCATAGGCTCCGTGGACTACAGCAACGCTGCCTTCTGGCCGACGTCCGATGGCGTGCAGTCCTATTCGGGCCTATTCGAGGGTGGCTGGACGGACACGAACATCAACGCATCAGACTTCGGCTGGGCGGCGTCGGTCAAACTCGGGCTGGGCGGCGCAACATCCAGCGTGGACTATATTCGGATCACGGTCACCTACACGGCGGCGGCGGCGTCGCTCCCGGTTGCGGATATGGTCCAGGAGTCGCGGACGGTGCGCCCTCCCCCTGGTGTCGTCGCCTACTGTTCCCCTTATATTTCTGGTGCCGGTCTGCAGCGTGCGGCTCGGCTGGTGCGTCGTTTGTTTTCCCCGCGTCGTGGCGGCCTCACCCTTTTTCCTCGAGGAGCCCTGCGTCATGGCTGAGTCTTTTTCATGTTTCGCGGCCGGCATCGCTTCCGGCACCGACAAGTCGATCCTGTCGGTTTACAACTCCCTCGCGACCCCGACCCGGCGGGCGTCGATCTACGAGGTGATCCTCGGCTCCGTGGCGACCCCGGCGTCGCAGGCGGCCAAGTGGCAGGCGGGCCGCATTACGGCTCGGGGGACGGCGGGGTCGTCGTACACCCCTAACAACTTGGACCCGGCCGGCCCTGCGGGCGAGTGCGGCTCCGACCAGGGCGTGTTCTCGGTCGAGCCGACCTACACGGCCAACAAGGAACTGCTGCACATTTCGCTCAACCAGCAGGCGACGTTCCGCTGGGTGGCGAACCAAGGCAAGGAATTGCGTGCGGCGGCAACGCAAAACAACGGGATCGGCCTGAAGAGCAAGTCGTCCACGTCGACGCAGGCGAACGAGGCGCAGATTTTCTTCGAGGAATAGCATGCGGCAAGATGGGGAGATGACCTTCGCTGACCCAGGTGCCGACCGGCCCCTGCTGGAAATGGGGACGCTCCAATGCGTCCATTGCGGCGGTCACTTCCCGGCTCGGCCGCCTAAGAACGTGGGCGAGGTGGTCGGCCCCGAGGAAGCGGCTCGCATGGCGGCTGCCGGCCGGGTGATGCGTGGGTTCTGCGGTCGGTGCAACGGCCCGGTCTGCTCTCCTGGCTGTGCGACCTGCGTCCCCGAGGAGCAGATGCTCGACAACATCGAGCGTGGTCGGCCGCTGGATTTCGTGCCGGCGAGCGTGTCTTTCTCCGGCGTGGCGTCGGGCCTGTGGGGTTCGGATGGCACGTAACAACGAGCGGGTCTGGCAGTATCAACAACTCGCCCAACTGCCCCAGGAGTCGGGGCAGATTGTGGTCCCCGACCTTTCGTGGATTCCCAACCACGAGGTGGCTCGGCGGCTCTATGCCCGGCGGGGGCAAATTACGGGCGAGCAGTTCGTGCTCGTCCCGGATTACATCGCGGAGCCCGGCTCGAACCAGATCCCCTGGCTGCCGAATTACGAGGTCGGCCGGCCGTTCAAGCCGCGGGCGGC
>SXGU01127175.1_pt1 | contig 47714 bp, 35 predicted proteins | sample 3174531 | NCBI WGS metagenome assembly SXGU01 (sample SAMN11356863, study PRJNA531348) | freshwater metagenome | isolation source: freshwater sample F1-140 | place: China: Fuxian Lake, Yuxi | collected 2017-12-25 | reverse complement strand
TCCAGAAACCCGCGATCATGATGATCGATTTTGCTTTACATGCGGAGCGCAGTTTGGGCATGAGTCCCGAGACGGCGATTGCCGCCGCCTGTTCGATGCGTTTTCGGCCGATTATGATGACCACTTGCGCGGCCTTGCTGGCCGCATTGCCGCTGGCTTTCGGAACCGGTTACGGGGCGGAATTGCGGCGTCCTTTAGGCATCGCGATAGTCGGCGGCTTGCTGCTGAGCCAACTGCTGACGCTGTACACGACGCCGGTTATTTATCTTTATTTGGATCGGTTTCAGTTGTGGTGCGCTCGGGTTTTGGACGGCAAGGGCTTCAAAACACGATAGCGCTTAGAAAAATGGAACACGGATGACGCGGATGGTGCGGATTATCGCTGAATTATCGCTCCTGCAACGTTTGTTTTGGCGCGATCGGACCAGATCTACAAATTGGCACAACATATTATCTATGACGACTTACTTACTACGGCTATTAACCGTTATCTGTCCTTTAATGCTCACGGCCTGTACCGTAGGGCCGGATTATCGGCGTCCGGCCGCGGCCGTTGCTATGGATTTTAAAGAACTGAAAGGCTGGAAACAGGCGCAACCGAGCGATCATGCGCTTTCCATGAAATGGTGGGAGCTGTTCAACGATAGCGAGCTGAATGCGCTGGAAAGTCAGGTTAATATCGCCAATCAATCTATCGCTCAGGCGGAGGCTCAATACCGGCAGTCGCAAGCGCTGGTGCAGGCGGCGGCATCGGCTTATTTTCCTACGGTTACCGGCAGCGCAACGGTCAATCGTTTCCGGGCCGCCAGCGGTCAAAGCGTGGCGGTTTCAGGCGTCAAGTACCTGTTCGGGGCCGCTTTAAGCGCGGCCTGGGAGCCGGATTTATGGGGTAGCGTGCGCAGACAGGTTGAAGCCGGTGAAGCCGGCGCGCAAGCCAGCGCCGCCACTTTGCAGGCGCTGCGTTTATCGACTCAAGCGACCTTGGCGCAAGACTATTTTCAATTGAGAGCCTTGGACGCCCAAATAAAGCTGTTGAACGATACCGTCGGGACTTATGAAAAAACCTTGAAGATCAGCCAAAATCGTTATGCGGTCGGCGTTGCGGCCAAGTCGGAAATCGTTCAGGCCGAAGTGCAACTTGAATCGGCGCGGGCGCAAGCGGTCGGTCTGGGCGTACAACGCGCTCAATTTGAACATGCGATAGCCATGTTGATCGGTAAAACTCCGGCCGAACTGAGTATCCCGGCGGGGCCGATGACTTCATCGGTGCCGCCGATTCCGGTCAGTATTCCGTCTCAGCTTTTAGAGCGCAGGCCGGATATTGCCGCCGCCGAGCGCCAGGTTGCCGCCGCTAATGCGCAGATAGGCGTCGCTAAAGCCGCTTATTTTCCGACCCTGAATCTTGCCGCGACCAATGGCCAACAAGCCAATAAGCTGGGCAATTTACTGACCACGGCCGCGCGTTATTGGGCCTTGGGACCGGCTGCGCTGGCGCTGCCTTTGTTCGATGGCGGTGCTCGGGGCGCGCAAATGCAGCAAGCTATCGATGCTTACGATGCCGGTGTCGCGGCTTATCGGCAGACGGTATTGAGCGGTTTTCAGGAAGTTGAAGATAATCTGGCGGCATTGCGCATTCTGGAACAGGAAATACACATCCAGAACAAGGCGGTCGAATCCGCGCATAAAGCGGTTCAGCTGACGACTAACCAGTATCTGGCAGGCACGGTCGGCTATCTTGATGTGATGGTGGTTCAGGCGACCGCGCTGAGCAATGAGATAAGCGCCGTTGTTGCTCAAGGTAAACGCTTGGACGCGGCTGTTTTGCTGATTAAAGCGCTGGGTGGCGGTTGGCGTTTATCGGAATTGCCCAGCCGGGACGAAGTCGGCGGCGAGGCCAAGTGGTCCCAGTTTTTGCCTATTCCGGTGAAGTAAAATAACGCTAGTGACGCTTAGCTTTGTGCCGCAAGTACGGCCCGGTTTCGCCCCTGTTTTTTAGCGCAATATAATGCCTCGTCCGCGCTCTTCAACAAAATATCGGGACTGAGTTCTTGGTTCGGAACCATAGCCGCGACACCGATGCTGACCGTCACCTTTCCGTAGCCTGACATAGGATGCGGCAAGGCTAGCGCTTGCAGCGCCGCGCAGATTTTTCGGGCCATGTCCAGCGCAGTGACGCCGCCGGTAGCGGGGGCGATGAACGCAAATTCCTCGCCGCCGTAGCGCGCCACTAAATCGCCGGTACGGCAGATGTTGGCGCTTAAAACGGCGGCAACAGCTTGCAAGCATTCGTCTCCCGCCAGATGGCCGTAGTGGTCGTTATATTTTTTAAACCAGTCGATATCGATCATGGCTAAGGCTAAAGGCTGGGCCAAGCGTTCCGCGCGGCTCCATTCGTTTGCAAAAACCTCATCGAAACGGCGGCGATTGGCGATACCGGTCAAGCCGTCGGTTGTGCTCAAGGCTTCGAGTTTACGGTTCAGTATTTGCAGTTCGGCGGTACGTTGCGCCACCCGCGTTTCCAGAATATGTTCCGACGATCTTAGGTTTTCAACCAGATGTTGCTGCGCTTCCAGCGCCTCTTTTTGCGCTTTAGCCTTTTCCAGGCGCATTCCGTTAAAGCGGTCGGCAAGGGCGAAGGCCAACAGCAGCATTTCTATGGCCGAACCGAGTTGCAACAGGTTGGTGGTGAAAAAATTGGTGGGCACCCAGGCTAAAGCTCTTAAAGCGCCGACGGTTCCGCCCAAACACAGGACGGTAAAAGCCGCGACAAAGAAAATGGCGCTACGCTGACGTTTAACGATGCAAAACAGACCGGTATACAAAACCAGTGCGGAGGTGACGAGGTGAAACAGGGTAAGCCAAGTGATCAGATAGGGATAGGCGACAGCCAAGCCGAACGGGATCAGTAAGTAGATGGCGATGCTGATTTTGATCAGCCGGTCAAGCCGGGGAGCGACTTTCCAGGTGTTCAACATGTGCCGTGTGAAGGTCAGCAAAGCCGCGAACGTAGCCGAATAGCAGACGCCTGTAGAAATACCCGTCCACTGGGGCGAATCAGTCCATAGAAATTCCGTCGCTAAGCCGGATTGTTCGGCAAAAGCGAGCGCCATGATCGTGACGAAATTGACGTAGAGCAGATAGATCACATCCCGTAGCGAAACAAACAGCAACAGGTTAAACAAAATCATCGCCGTCGCCATGCCGAAGTACCACGCTTGGCTCAGGTAATCGTTACGCTCGTACCGATGAAACGCTTGCGTTTCCCACAACCGGGCCGGGACGAGCAAGGTATTCTTCGAGGCAACCCGCAGGTAATAGGTGTGTTCGGTATGCGCGGGCAGGGTGATCGGAAAAACAAAAAAACGGTTGGGATAAGGCCGCGCCGCGAAGGGCATGTCCATGCCGGCGCTTAAGGACTGAAACAGCCCGTTTGCGAGCGCTTGATGGAGCTGAATGCTTGACAGGCGGGCGTAGCCGATTTCCAGTATTCGTTCCACCGGGCTGTCGCCGGTGTTAGCTAAGGTCAGGCGCAGCCAGTAGGCTGAGCGGGTGTAACCGAAGCTTAGCGCTTCGGTCTTCGCTGAATCGGTTTTGAAGCGTACGGCAATCTCCGGTTTTTGCATATCCGCCGGCGTTAAGATTTGCTCGGGATCTTCAAGAACGGCTAAGTATGGGCTGAGCGAGATCCGGGGTTGGCTCAAGCGGTTGGTTTCCACTACTTTGCCCGCAGTCAAAGCGGCGGTTGCCGGTAGGATTAAGCCCAACAACATGGAAAACAGCAAGCATCGGCATAGGCCGTTTGGGGTCATTGATTATCCGTTGCGGTTGGAAGATAAATTTTCTTCGGCTAAGAAAGGAACTTAGTGAGTGGTTAATCCGGATGAATCGGCCGGGCTCGGGTTTTAGCGCGAGTCCTTAACGTCTTCTAAAAACCGGTACGCAGCCCTAAATAAAACGCCGCGCCGTTAAAACTGAAGTCGTTAAGCTCAATCGTGCGATTATCGGTAATGTTTTCGCCGCGCAAATACACATCCGTTTTCGCGCTTAGCCGGTATTTTAGTAAAACATTGACGCGGGCCGCGGAATGGGCTTTCACTTTATTGGCGACATCAAACCAGTAACCGCTATGCGCGGTTAATTCCAGCCGTAACGTTAACGGTTGCAATAGCTGCACTTCATTCCAGAATACGCTCTGGTGCTCGGGCCGGGCGGGTACTTGTAGGTGAGTGATGGGGTTTTGGGTGGTCATGTAGCTGTAATTCAAGCCGCTTTGCCAGATGCTCGACCAGCGGTGCTGAGATTGCATTTCCGCGCCCCAGACATCGGCTTCCTGAATATTTCCCGCACGGGTTGAGCCGGTTCTCGAATCCAGTTGCAGGGTAATCATTTGCCGGTAATTTTGATAATAAGCGCTGACTTTGACTTCGCTGTCGGGCAATGGCTGCCAGCGCCAGCCCAGTTCGCCGCCGGCGCTATGCTCTCCTTTCAAAGCCGGATTACCGAACACCGGGTGCAGTAATTCACTGACGCCGGGCTGGCGATAGCCGGTGCCGCCGTTGGCCCATACCTTCATGTTTTGCGGTAGGGAGCGGCTCAGGCCCAACGAAAACACCTGATGGTCGCCATAGCTGTCGCCATGATCGGAACGGGCATCGGCGCTCCATTGCCAAGCGCCGGTTACTAATTCGCCTCTTATGTTAGGACTGATCACGGTTTGCGTCATCGGCAAATTCAGCGCTTGCTGATGTTGGCTATTAACGCCCCAGACCACTAAGGCCTGATTCCGATTATGCGTACCCAGCGTAAAGCGATGAGTATTTTTCCAGTCCAGCATCAGTAACTGGCTGGTGAGCGTAAACGGGTTGATTCGCGTCGACGCCATTTTTTGCCGGTCTTGAGTGAAGCCGAATTGCAGCGAACTGTTCCAATACGAGGTTAGATCGTATTGGCCGCGCAACTGCGCGACCCAGGTTTCATCCGAAAAGCGGCCCCGTTTATCGTCTACCCAGCCCAGGGTGCGTCTGGGCAAGACCAAACCGGGGCCGTCGATGTCTTCATCGCTGCGCACAAAATACACCGATGCATCCAGGCCGCCCCGGTTGAAGTCTTTGGACCAATTGCCCGAAACATGGGTCATGCCGAAGTTATCGCGTTCGCTGCCGTTTTGGGCCTGACTGATGCCGCTGAAAACGTCGCTACGGCCGACTACGGCCGAAAAATCGCCGGCTTGGCTGCTTACACCGCTGCCGGCAGTGCTGCGCACGGTGTCGTAACTGCCGCCTTCAAGGCGTAAAAAAGTGTCCTTTGCCTGTAGCCGCCGGGTTTGTAAATGAATGGCTCCGCCCAGTGAGCGGCTGCCGTGACGCTCGCCGCCGGGACCTCGCGTTACCGTGATCTTGTCTAAGGCATCCAATGAATAATGGCTCAAGGAGTAAAACCCGGCAAAATTGGCAAATAAGGGGATGCCGTCCAGCGTGAGTAAGCCTTGTCCGCCACCGCCGGCGCCGCGAAAACTGATGCCGGTCATCATCTGTCCGCTACCCTGGATGAGCGACAAGCCGCCCTGGCTTCTTAACGCAGCGTTAATATTGGGCGTCTCGGCGGCCTGTAAATCGTCCCGGTTCAATAGGTTCTGCATGCGCGGTTGTTCGATTAATTCCGGATAAACCCGATCATCGTAAACCGTCATTGGGCTTAACGAAACTTTATCGTTCGCGGCTATGGCCCCGGTCGACAGGCACAGTAAAAGCACCAGCGAGGCCGGATATTTGTTGCCTGAAACCAGGCTTTGGCGAGGATTAAAGTAGAGCTTTGTTGGCATTATGCTGGTTCCGGCATTTAACGTGCGCTACGGCAGTTGCTGCTCTTTTAATGGTTGCTGTTTGCCCGCTATTAGAACACGAGCCAGTCTACGCAGTCCATCGGATGAAATATCCAGGCCGAACGGCGAGCCCAGTCGTTCAAGCTCGTAAATGACGTCGGTTGCCGCGATAAAGGTGATATAGCGTAAGCCTTCCAGTCCCGGTAATTGTTTGGCGGCGGTTTTTAACAGCGGCGCCAGTTGTTCCCAGGTCTCGGTAAAAAACGCCCGCACCGGGTCGGTAGCCTTCGGATCATGTTCCGCTAAGCCGGCCTCAAAAGCCGTTCGGGAGTTCGTCAGCATTTTCGTCAGGGTGTCGCGCAGTTCCGGCGATTTGGTATCTTGGGCGGCTTGTTCAATGGCTGAACTCAACGACTTGTCATAGTGCAGCCAAAGGGCTTGCCATTGTTTTTGTTCGGCCTCGCTAAAGGCGGCGGCAGGTTTGGCAAGCGCTGTTTTGGCCGGAGCGGCAGTGAAGTCAAGCTTAATACCGATGCCGTCATCTCCGGTAGTGAGCTGACTGAATTTGAGCGACTGGAGTATTTTTTTCACGTCAGCCGCAGTGTCCTTGGGTAAAAAGTGCGCCAGTGTTTTTTCAATATCGTCACGGGATTCGGTCAAATCGATTTTTATCGCGGCAAGCTTGGGTTCGGCAAAGCGTTTGATCAAATCCTGAAGCTTATTAATGGTCAGATGATGGCCTTCATGATCGTATGCGGTTGCGCTGACCACCGGGAAGCTGAGCACGGAATGCCCGGCATCGAGTGTCGGTTGTTGCAAGGTTTCCAATACCCCGGCCCATTCCAAAACGGTTAAGCATTGTCCGCCCAAGCCGGTTCCGAGTCGTGCCTGAACCTCGTTTAACAGTTGGATTTGGCCGTTTTTGCCTTTAACGTTAGGTTTGGACAGACGTAAATAACTGCATCCTTGGCGGTCATTCCACAACTCGGCGGTGTTGTCTTTGCCGGTATATAACTGGGCAACCAGGACTTTTTCGATAAGACGGTAATCGATTTGCAACGGAACGCTGAGTTGATCGGCTGCGCTGCTTCTGGAAGCCAGCAGCAATAGGCTGAAAACGGTCGCTATGAAATTTTTATGCATGAATTTTCTCCAATAGAAGAGGCGTTATGCCAATAATTAACCGATGTTAGGTAGCCCTTACTAAGACGTTTTCACCACGAAGACACGAAGAGCACGAAGAAAAAATAATTATTTAATTCAGTGTATTGAAAACTTCGTGTCTTCGTGGTGAATGCTTTTGTTCTAAAACGAATACTTTCTCACTCTCTCCGGAACGTGGGAACTATTCGGGGCTGTGGGGTATTTATTACGAATTGCCTTACGTCACATCAGTTATCAAGACGGGTCTATTTTGCTCCGGCACTTGCTTGCGGAGTAACTACTTCCGATGACGATACAAGTTCCGGCGGTTTCTCAGGGGTGTATTTAGGTCGTGTAAATTGACGGCCCATGAACAAATCATTGCTGACCACCGAGATATTCTCCAGCCAGCGCGCCGATAGCTGGCAAGTCTCGGAATAAGGCGGCTCTTTGCACAGTTCCACGGTTCCGTCAGCCAGAATATTAAAATGCAGGCCGGGCAATGGCCGTACCCGCAGATTAGCTAAGGGCGCGGCGTAATCCATGATACTCGGTTCATTGAAATTGAGCAGGTCGAGCAATAGCTTGGGAACTTGGTAAAGCGGCACACTGCCGACTTTAAGTGCTCCGCGTTTACCGTCGATAATCAGCATCGGCGTACTGACGTAAGTTTTGAACATGGTCGGCGTAAAATCGCTGCGATTGGCCGTCAACACGCCCGATTCGACATAGCCTGCGAAATTCTCGCCGAGAAAAGGCAGGTGATCGCCGAAAACCATGATAATGCCGTCCGGGTCGCGCTTACGCATTTCGTTGATAAACACCATCAATTCCCGCGACTTGTAATAAACGGTGTTGGCGTAAGCTGAGACTTCCTCAATTTTGGAGGGCGAGCTGATTTTGTCGGGTCGGCTTTCGCTTAAGGGATAATTCCAATGGCCGAAATAAGTCACGATGTAGTCCAGCATCGGTTGCTTGGCTTCTATTGAGCCGGATATTTTGTCCAACACTTGGCGGTATAGGCTGCTGTCGGACATGAACTCCCGGTTCATGTCATCCTGGACAAAATCCTGCAACGACCAGTAGGTTTGAAAGCCCATGCGTTTATAAGCGTTAACACGGTTCCAGAATACCGGCACATTCGGATGCGAAGCGATGGTGCGATAGCCTTTTTCGGCCAGAATATGCGGCAAGCAAGGCACATCGTTCAGCAACTGGCGTTCGAATTTGACCGCGTCCTTGACGGTAGGAAAGCCGCACAAGACCTCAAATTCGGAATTGGCGGTAAAGCCGCCGAATACCGGAGACAGGGCATGCGAGTAATCGCCGCTCTTCCATAGCTCGCGAAATTCCGCGGAAAGCGGGTAAGGTTTAAATTTTGCTTTCTTTAGGGGGTCGGGATCCCAAAAAGACTCCAACAGCACAATATGGATATTACGCGGCGTAAACGGTTTGGCTGGGGCGGGCGGCAATGTTGCAAGCGTTAGCGAAGCGGCGCCGCCAACCGGCACAGAGGTTGGGATTGGCGCGACCGGTAGGGCGTTAATGCGAGCGGCGCTCAATAATTTATCGGCAGCGTCTTGAGCTGTGTCGGCATCGGGAATCACCTCGATTGCGGCAAAATGACGCGCGCTTTCCAGTAAGGTGTACAAGGTTGCGCCGCGCCATACGTAATTGGACCGCTGATCCCAGACCGAGTTGCCGAAATAACCATCCAAGGGCTCCAGTAGGGTCGCCGGTTTATAAACCACGGTGATGCCAAGCAAGATAATAGCCAGACTGGCCAGATAAGCGCTCCAATGGCGCATGCTGAAATTGAACAGCAATAGGCTGGCGATCGCGGCCAGCGGGATGGCGGCGGCAAAAAACCGCCAACCGTCGAGTATTAAAAGCAGCGATTGCAGCGCAAAAACATCGTCCGGCATAATCGGCCCGCCAAAAAACGATATTTTTACCGCGTTGCCGACATACAGCAGCCCCATAAGTAGGCCATGAATCACCAGGAAAATCCACACCCGCTTCGATAAGGCATAAAGCACGTAAGCGACTCCCAGTTGCAGCAGGTAATCGTAAGGTATTGACGCGGTTAATATTTGTACATCGAATTTAAAGGTGCTGATAAGGTAATACAACGTGTAAAACAGCGTCGTAGACAGCAGCGGTAAGAGCTTTAATAGCATTAAGTCAGGTGGATGTGTTTTTGATAAACAATATTTATTTTATCATAGAATTTATTCCCTCCTGTTGCTCTGCCGTGTCAGGCAGGGCTTAGTTTGCCGCTTTATTTGTTATAGCTTTTTACGGCGCAACTCTGCTGTTTTATATATAAATGTTAGGAACCGGGATCATGCCTGGATATCGCATAAGCTAACCCGCAAAAAAATAAACGCCAAATACAATAGAACGCAGATTCATCGCATTGCCGGTTGCTCAAGATTAGGAGGGCTGTAACTGACAGGACGATTTTACGGATGCTGGAAGTAAGCCTGCGGTGCGGTATGTAGCGCAAAGAGGGAACAAGTTTAGCGCCTATCGACGGTGATAGCACCGTCGATAGCTGTCGTTTCGTTTAGAAAATCGAAAAACTAAACAATCCCCACAACTTTTAGACCTTTAGAGTATCTTTTATAAGACTGAACGGTCTGCTTCCAAGATGGAATGACGCAAACACTCAGTTTGCTACACGATATCGGTTTGTGACTCAGGTCGTTTAGAGAAAGAGGAGGGTGGGGATTGCGCTGTTAAGATTTCAATTGCGTCTGCCGCCTTTACCGGCAGTCGTATCTTCAAATTTAACTTTTAGAGGTTTTCCGCAATAGAGATTGCCGTCTAATGCGGCTATTGCGGCTCTTGCTTCGTGACCTTCCATTCCGATAAAGCCGAAGCCCCGGCATTTTCCGCTAAAAATATCGGAAACCAATTGGATGGAACGGACTTTGCCGTATTCGGAAAATAAAGCCTGTACAGTTTCTTCAGTGGCTTCGCTAGGTAAGTTGCCTACAAAAATTCGTTTCAAAAGACATGTCCTAAATAATGGGGGGAAGTTGATGGGCCGGATGAACCGGTTATGCCACAACCCCGCGTATTATCGAAGACGGGGTTGTGCTGTTGGAAGTAAGGCGGGTTTAAGCGGCGCTTACTTGTGATGCTTGCGGGCCTTTAGGGCCTGATTCTACATCGAATTTAACAGCTTGGCCTTCAGCCAAAGTGCGAAAACCGCCGTCGCTTGCGATTGCGGAAAAGTGTACAAACACATCCGCGCTGCCGTCGCTGGGAGAAATAAAACCAAAACCTTTAGCTTCGTTAAACCACTTAACAGTACCTGTTGCCATAAAATTACCTATATAAATCAATGAAAAATGTTTGATTGCAAATCATGCTGGGCAATTTTAAGGAGAAAAGCGAATGGAATTTCTGAAAAGTGCTGAATAACATGCAAAACTTAAGCAGGCGAATTACGTCTGTGCGCAATGCTGTCTACTAGGCGTCGCATTATAGAGGCTAATCCCCGGTATAGCCATTGAAAATTTAGTCGACGGAGGATAAAGGGTTAGCGTTTATCGGTTTGCCAATGGTTAATGGCGGTTTCTGCCGGCAAAACTATTGTGATGATTGTGATCGTCGTGTTGGTGGTTGTGTCCGTAGCTAAAGGTATGATTATGGCTTTGCTGATGTTGATGCTCTGAATGTTCATTGTCCCGGTGCGGTGGAGCATTATATTGATCGTGATAGTGATGATGTGGAAAATAGGCGTTACCATGACTGTAGCTATTGCTGTAATAATCCGGCCTTCCGCCGTAATAATAGTTTCTGTCGGTCATGATATAGCCTCTACTGTAGGTTTCATACTGAGGATAGTACGAATAATACGCTGGATAATTAGCACAAGCGCCGAGCAGTAGCGTAAAACCGATAAGCGGTATTTTTCGAACGATAGAATTCATTGTTGCGGCCCTTAGTAGTTAATCCATGTTTCAAAGAATAGCTACCGGTCGCTGAATGCCGAATGAATCGAAATGTTGCGATTAATCGCTAAAACCGGCCGTTGCATTGATAGTAAGGCTTTTTAAATCAATATAATAGCTTCTAACTTAAAGGAATAGTATGAAACACCAAGTCGTCGATGCCCGCATTACCCCCGAAGGCCGTCTGGACGTGCTGTCCAAAGCCGAAGTCACCAAGTTGCTCGATACCAGTCAGGGCGGCTTGTATCGGCTGTTCCGCAATTGCTCGCTCGCGGTATTGAATTCCGGCAGCACCATGGATGACGGCAAGGAGTTGCTGGAACGCTATGCCGATTTTGAAATACGCGTGGTTCAGGAGCAGCGCGGCATTAAGCTGGATGTCAAAGCGGCCCCCGCCCATGCCTTCGTTGACGGAAAAATGATCAAAGGTATCAACGAGCATTTGTTTGCGGTGTTGCGCGACATTATCTATGTCAGTGACGAGATCAATAATAATCCGATGTTCGATTTGAATAGCTCGGACGGTATCAGTAACGCGGTATTTCATATTTTGCGCAATGCCAATATCTTACGGCCAATGATTGCGCCGAACCTGGTGGTATGTTGGGGCGGACATTCGATCAGCCGCACTGAATATGATTACACTAAACAGGTCGGTCACGAAATGGGGCTGCGCGGTTTGAATTTTTGCACTGGCGGCGGGCCCGGCGCTATGAAAGGCCCGATGAAAGGAGCGACCATCGGCCATGCCAAGCAACGGATAAAAAACGGCCAGTATCTAGGGATAAGCGAGCCCGGCATTATTGCCGCCGAGTCGCCGAATCCGATTGTCAATGATTTGGTGATTCTGCCGGATATTGAAAAGCGTCTGGAGGCCTTTGTGCGTACCGGTCACGGTATTGTCGTGTTTCCCGGCGGTGCCGGTACCGCGGAAGAGATACTTTATATATTAGGCGTATTGCTGCACCCCGATAATAGAGACATGCCGTTTCCGCTGATATTTTCCGGTCCCGACAGCTCGGAGGACTACTTCAAGGAAATCGACCGGTTTATTGCCGGTACTCTAGGCAAACCGGCTCAGCAGCGTTATAAAATCATTATTGACAATCCCGTGCAGGTTGCTCGAGAAATGCAGGCCGGCATTCAGCAAGTCCGCCAGTTTCGTAAAGAAACCGGGGACGCTTATTATTTCAACTGGTTGCTTAAGATTGACCACGTGTTCCAGCAGCCGTTTATCCCGACCCATGACAACATGAGAAATCTGGCGCTGCATAAAGACCAGGAAAATCACCGGCTCGCCGCGAATCTGCGGCGCGCGTTTTCCGGCATTGTCGCCGGTAATGTCAAAGACGAAGGTATCCGCGCTATCGAGCAATACGGTCATTTCGAAATTCACGGCGATGAGGCTATTATGGCGTTGATGGATTCGCTGCTGACCTCATTTGTGGTGCAGCAGCGCATGAAACTGCCGGGAAAAAAATACATACCGTGTTACAAGATTATCAAATAATGAAGCGTATTTTCAGACTACAGTCCAGGGCGTGCCGTGCGCGCCTTCCTCGGCGTTTGAAATATGCCTACGCCCACTCTTTAACCGTTTTGGCGCGCGCGGCACGCCCTATAGAGCATACGTAGTCTATATCATGAAAGTTATCCTGACCGAAAAACCTTCCGTTGCCCGCGATATAGCCAAGTGCCTGAACATAAACAACAAACGCGACGGTTATTTTGAGGGCAACGGCTATCAAATCACTTGGGCGTTCGGGCATCTGGTCGAACTGAAAGAGCCGGATGAATATAATCCCGCCTGGAAGCGCTGGTCTTTAGAGGCCCTGCCCATCATTCCCGAGCAATTCGGTTTAAAAGCCAGAGGCGATGCTTCCGCCCAAAAACAGCTGAACACCATCAAGCAATTGTTCAAGGCAGCCGATGAAATTATCTGCGCGACCGACGCCGGAAGGGAAGGGGAGTTGATCTTCAGGTACATTCTGTCCTGGGCCGGATGTCTGCACAAACCGTTCAAACGTTTGTGGATCAGTTCCTTAACCGACGATGCGATACGCAAAGGCTTTAATAGCTTAAAGGACGGTCATGTTTACGACGGACTGTATCGGGCCGCCAAATGCCGTAGCGAATCGGACTGGATTGTCGGCTTGAATGCTACGCGGCTTTATACCCTCAAGTTCGGCGGGCAGGGCGGCTTGTGGACGATAGGCCGGGTGCAAACTCCGGTGTTGGCGCTGATTGTGCAAAAAGATTCTGAGATCAGCAACTTCGTGCCCAAGGATTTTTGGGAATTGCATGCCCTGTACCGGGACACCGATTTTCACTATATCGGCGGTCGCTTCGATCATAAGGCCGATGCGGAAGCCTTGCTAAGTCAAGTTTTGGGGCGGGATTTTGAGATTACCGAAGTTAAGGGCAAGCGGGAATCGATCAGTCCGCCGTTATTGTACGATTTGACCGATTTGCAAAAAGACATGAGTGTGCGCTACGGCCTGACGGCGGATCAAACCTTAACCTCGGCTCAGCAGTTATACGAGAAAAAACACATCACTTATCCGCGTACCGACAGCCGTTGTTTAAGCGGCGATATGAAATCGGGCATGAAGCCTTTGTTGACAAAATTAGGTACACATTTTGGCCCGCAAATAGAGCCGCTCGATCTGGATAAACTGGCGCTGAGCAGTCGTATTTTTAATGATGCCAAGGTAACCGACCACCATGCCATCATCCCCACGACGCTATTGGCGGGATCGCTGTCGGACCCTGAAGCTAAAGTTTACGAAGCGATTGTGCAGCGCTTTATTGCGGCGTTTTATCCGCCTTGCATCAAACAAATCACCACCGTTCTGGGCAGCGTTAGAACGGAAACGGCCGTTACCGAAGTGAAATTCAAAACCACCGGAACGATTATCGAATCGCCCGGCTGGCAAGTCTTGTATAAAAATGAAGCGACCTATCAGCCCGATAAGACGCTGAAAATTCTGCCTACTTTTGTCCAAGGCGAAACCGGCCCGCAGCAGCCCTCAATAACTCAGGGCAAAACCACGCCGCCGAAGCCTTATAACGAAGCGAGCTTACTGAGTATCATGGAGTCGGCCGGTAAAACCTGCGACGATGAACAGCTTAAAGAAGCGTTAAAAGAAAAAGGACTAGGCACACCGGCCACCCGAGCCTCGATTATTGAGGTGTTAATCAAGCGCAACTACATTCAGCGGCAAAAAAAGACCTTACTCAGTACTGAATCGGGGCGGCATCTGATTGCCATCATCGCCGACGACCGGTTAAAGTCAGCGGCGATGACCGGCGAATGGGAAGCCAAGCTCAAAAAAATAGAACACAACGATTACGATCCCGACCAATTCATGGATGAAATTATCCGCTTTACCCAGAAAATAAAAGACCAATCGGATCGGCCGCTTTACGATCAAAGCCGTTTGGGCGACTGCCCGTTGTGCGGACATCCTGTTATCGAAGGCCGCAAAGGCTACGGTTGCAGTGATTGGAAAGCCGGTTGCCAATTTGTATTATGGAAGCAAGTCTACGGCTTGCCTGTTACTTCGGACATGGCTTGTCAGCTATTGCAAACTAACCGAACTTTGCACTGTTATGCTGTCAAGCTAAACGATGAAATATTTAATGCTCAGCTGACTCTTAACAAGCAAGGCGAAACCGGTTACATCAAAGCCGAGCCGGGACAACGGTCCGCCGTAAAAGAAGGTCTTGCCGACTGTCCGTTATGCAACGGTAAAATTATCGAAACCCCAAAAGCTTACAGCTGTAGCGAGTGGCGCAACGGTTGCAAAATGACGATCTGGAAAACCGTTGCGCATAAAAAAATCACCGCGGCGATGGCTAAAAAATTATTGAATAAAGGCGAGACGGGGCTGTTAAAAGGCTTTAAATCGGCTAAAGGCACTGAGTTTGAAGCTAATCTGAGATTGGTCGGGGGTAAAGTCGAAATGGATTTTGCTGGGCGTTAGAGACGTAACAAGAAAAAATACCACAAACGGCATCGTTTCCACGCCCGATATCACTGTCATTAGGTTAAGAAAAAAAGCTCCCTCTCGGCAATTGCACCTGAATTGCCGAGGAGAATCAAATGCTCAAATTATTTCATGCACCTTCCTTTAGTGAACTGGTTCACAGTAATTGCCCGTAAAGATAACTGGTGTGGATAGGGTTGCGCAGTCGTTAATCAGACCTTCGGTTAAAATGCGCAGCTTGTTATTAATTGATATATTACAATGAGTTAGTTTGTGATATTGTTGTTTTAATGCATTTTTAAGTTGTAACTGTTTATGCGTTATCTGTAAATTAAATTGGTTTAATTTTTTAAGCGAGGGCTGAAAAAAAATGATTAACGACTATAATGGTGTTCGAGCTGAGCAATATAATTACCCAAGCATCCCGACTTGGGTTATTATGGCTACGGATTTTTACCCTCACGAAACTCGTTGTGTTTTTATTTTAAATTTTTAGGATAACTGAGATTATGGCTACTAAGACTTACTCAACATTAAAAGATTACTTTGCAGCAAAACCGACATTAACAACTGATGATATTGTTACCATTAATAGTAAGACCTTGACTGCCGCTCAAGTTGCCACACTGGGTCTCGATGCTAAAGTTGATATTATTCGAGTTCCATCTGCTAAACTGAACGTTAGTCAGTTCAATGCAGCCGCAGCAAAGTTACAGACTGCCGATAAAATTACTATCGTTGACACGAGTGCAGTTATTCAAAGCAATTTGTCCGCATTGCTGGCGGATTCAAAGATTGACGCTATTAATTCATCTCAAGATGCCGTAGCAATCAAATTAACCGTAGCGCAAGCGATTAATCCAGCCAATGTAGTAAAACTGCAAACGGCTGACTTTCTTGTTGTTGCTGATACAAGCGCCGCTATTCAAGCTAACTTGCCCGCGTTGTTAGCGAATCCAAAAATTGACGCCATTAATTCATCCCAAGATGGTGTGGCAATCAACTTAACGGTAGCGCAAGCAATGAATGCCGTTAATATGGTTAAATTGCAATCTTTTGATACACTCGCTGTCGTTGACAAGACCGCCGCTATTCAAGCTAACTTAGCTGAACTGTTAGCGAACCCAAAAATTGACGCCATTAACTCTTCTCAAGATAAAATAGCCATTACCTTAACGGCAGAACAAGCAATTGATCCTGCCAATATGGCGAAACTTCAAGCGGCTGATAAAGTTGTTGTTGTTTTGACTGCAGACGATACTTTGACACCTGTCCAAGCGGCTGCATTGCATGCTAACCCTAAAATCGACACTATTACCAATAGCTTTTCGTTAGATTCGGATGTCCCTTTGCAGGTTGAAGGTAAAGCGATTACTTTCACAGTAACCCGAATAGATCCAACCAATGCTGAGAAGTTGTCTTTTAATGTTGTAGGCGATACTAATGGCGGAACTGTGTCGGCTGCTACTCTTGGCTCCGATTATACTCCGGCATCCGGTGTGGTATCGTTTGCTGCAGGCTCTACAACAGCTACAGTAACGGTCAATGTGTTGGCCGATGCTTTGACGGAAGGTTTGGAAGGCCTGAAAATAAGCTTGTTCAGCGGCGGCACTGTGGTTGCTTCTACAGCTGTTTTGATTAACGACGATCCCGATCTCCCCGATATTAATGCTGCTGCTGCGCTGGCTGCTTACAATGCAGCTGCGACTACGGCATCGGCATCTGCCGCTGCGGCAGCAGCTGCTGCTACAGCCGCCAACACTGCTTTCTCGGCTGTTGTCGATTCAGAGACAGCTACTGCCGCGATTACAGCCGCTAATCTGGCCGCTTCGACCGCTGCGACTGCAAAAGCTGACGCAAGCGCTGCTGTAACTGCAGCTGCTGCGTTGGTAGCAGCAACAACTGCGACAGTATCTGCCAGTGATGACGTTGCGGCAAACGCGGCTACGACAGCAGCTGCGACAGCCGTTACCGTTGCGGATGCGGCTATTGCCGCTGCCGCTGCAAAAGTAGCCGCTGCCACGGCTGAAGCGACCGATGTTCCAACAGCTGCGGCTGCGCTGGTCGCTTATAATGCCGCTGCGGCTACTGCCGCTACATCTTCGGCTGCTGCAGCTGCTGCGGCTGCGGCTGCTACTACGGCTGCGGCTGCGGTTACATCTCCGTCAACGGCAACAGCTTCGAGCACTGCCGCTGCTTTGGCTGCTTCAACTGCTGCGACGGCAAAAGCCGATGCGGCTGCCGCCGTGACTGCCGCCGCCGCGCTGGTAACAGCAACGGCCGCTACAGTAATGGCTGGTGACGATGCTGTGGCGGCTGCCGCTCAGACAGCTGCTGCTGCTGCGAATACTTCAGCGGCTACGGCTATTACTGCGGCCGCTGCACAAGTGGCTACTGCCGCATCGGTTGCTGCGACTTACACATCAACAACCTTCACGCTGACTACAGGTGTGGATTCAGGCGTTGCTTTCACAGGCGTCAACAATGGCGATGACACGTTCAATGCGCTCAATACAGCTACTTTTAACCCTCTGGATTCGTTGGATGGCGGTATCGGTACCGATACGTTGAATGTTTCTGACAACTCCGCTGCTGTGAATACCTTGGGCGTTATCGTCAAAAATATTGAGATTGCTAATCTTTATTCAAACAAAACAGTTACAGCCGATACCACCGGATGGACAGGTCTGACGACGTTGTCTGTTATCGGTCAGGGTAATGAAACAGTGACTGCATCTGCGGGTACTACGGTAGCTGTTGTTAATAATGCCTTGGTTGACGGCGTTATCACTGTTGATGGTGGTTCTACTGTTAATGTAAACGCTAGCGGTTCAGAGGATGGCAATATAACTATTGGTAATACTACCGCACCTGCTGGCTCTATAGTTGTAAGCAATACCACTGCGGGCGCAGCTGCGGATTTTTCCGATATTACTGTTAAAGGCGGTTCCAGCGTTAATGTAACCGCTACGGGCTCAAGCGTAGGCGACATCACAGTAAGTAAAACTACAGGCGCCGTGGCGGTGACCGTAAATGGTTCTAGAACTGCCGGCACATCGGATATTGTTGTCAATGATGGCACCAGCGTTACTATAAGCGCAACAGGCACAAACGGAGGCAGCATTACTGTCGGTAACACTACTGCGCCTACGGGCGCTATAGTAGTAAGTAACGCAAACACGATTAACAATACTACAAGCGGTACTATTGCTATAAGTGGTGGTACTACAGTCAACGTTACCCAAACCCATACCAATGCAGTGAATACGACTAATACCAATGGTCAGGTGACTGTTGCTGGTAGTGCGTCCACAACCGATGTTACCGTGACTAACGCCGCGGTAGCTACTGCGTCTGCAACCGTAGCAGGGGTGAATGCCAGCAGTGTGGCTATTACCGACATTAACGGCGGCGGCGCCAGTAAAGTAGCCGGCACCATTACTTCGGCTACTATCAGTAACTACACCACTGTGGGTATCTCCGATAATGCATTAACGACGTTGAGCTTAACCGGTGGATCGGGCAATGTCATAATCGACAACAGCAGCAGTCTGGCTACTGTAACCAATAAAACATTGGCCCTGACTGTGAACGGCTTGACTGGCGGCACGCTGGACGATGCTGACATTTATACCACGCTGAATGTTACCACTGCGGGTGCTGATTCGAAATTGGCTAACATCACCCAGGGTGCGGTGGCAGCACTAACAGTTGCCGGTACAAAAAATCTGACTTTGACCTCGACAGCCGGTCTTACCGCGCTTAAGACAGCGACAGTGACAGGTTCAGCGGGTCTTACTGCTGACTTGTCCGGTGCATTGGTGACTGCGGTTGATACTTCGGGAACGACAGGTAACTCGACTGTGACTGTAGATGGCAGCAAGGCAACTTTCACTGGTGGTGCAGGCGTTGACAAAGTAACTACTGCGGCAACTGTCGTTGGAAAGGCAATCGACTTAGGTGCGGGCGATGATGCGTTGACTGTTGGCGGTAACGTATTACCGACAGTGGTTATTTCAGGTGGCATCGGTATTGATGGTTTGCAGCTTACTGCTAGCGCCGCAGCGAGTGCTGCCGTTGCTTCTAAATTTACCGGTTTTGAGCAACTGACATTGACAGGCGCAACCAATCAAACGGTTGATTTGTCGCTACTGGGCGGCAGTTATATCAATGTTGTTACCAGTGGCGGTAACGGATTGACGTTGAATAACTTTTACAGTGCAGGTACCTTGACGCTCAGCGGTGCAGGCACCGCTTATACTGTCACTAGCGGTAGCCCAACATCCTATCCGGGCGCTAGCGATGTGCTGGCTCTGAAGTTGACGGACGGTTCGGGAGCTGGCGTTGCTTTTGCGTCTACCGGTATTACTGCTGCTAACGTTGAAACCATCAACATTACCACTGCTGATACTCAGGCTACGCCTACCGGGACTTTCAATGGCAGCGTGACCCTCTTGGGTAATTCTGTATCAACGATCACTGTGGCCGGTAACGCAGGTTTAACCCTGACCGCTACCAGCACGGCAGCAACCTTGGTTGATGCGAGCGGTATTACTCTGGGGGGCTTTACCTACACTTCCGGTGCTTTGGCAGCTGCAGCAGCAATTAAGGGTAGCGCTACAGGTACCAATACAGTGGATTTCTCCGCAGCTACGGGTATCGTAACTTACACTGGCGGCACTGGTAATGATGCTGTTACAGCAAGCCATAGCAAGAACGATGTAATTTCCTTGGGTAATGGTACTAACTCAGTGGCAGCTGGGGCGAATAACGGTAGTCTGAGTGTCACTGCCGGTACGGGTGCCGATACGGTTACCCTAGGCAATGGCGACAATACGATCAGTCTAGGCGATGGCACTAATACCTTAACCTCAGGTACCGGTAAAAACACTTATACCGGCGGTAAGGATGCTGATACAGTTACATTGGGAGCCGGCGCTAGCGACAACGTCGTCGATTTGGGTAGTGGCACCAATGTATTGTCAAGTGTAGGTACTGGTAAGCATACCGTTACCGGCGGTACGGGTGATGATACGGTTACGCTGGGTTCCGGTAATAATGCGGTCAGTCTGAGTGATGGTACCAATATTTTCACTGCGACCACCGGAAATAACACTTACACTGGCGGTACGGGAGCTGATACTGTTACTTTGGGTAATGGCAATAATACAGTCAGTCTAAGTGATGGCGTCAACGTGCTTAGCGGCGGCAATGGTACTAACACTATCACTAGCGGTGCGGGTGCTGACACTGTTACCCTGGGTTCCGGCAACAATACGGTTACTCTGGGTGATGGGGCTAATACCTTTACTGCGACTAATGGTAATAACCTCTACGTCGGCGGTAGCGGTGTTGATACGGTAAGTGTAGGTTCCGGCATTAATACGCTGACATTAGGCGCGGGAGCGGATCATGTCAGCATTACTGCGGCAGGCGTGAGTCTTAATACTTACTCGACTATTACTGATATTGCGGCGGGTGACACTATTACGTTTACGGACCACGGTACTGAGGTTTTCACGGCAGCCAAGGTTACATTGGCTGGAACCGCGGTGTTCCAGGACTATGCGAACGCTGTGGTTACGGCAGGCGGTAATTCGTCAGTCAATGGTCATTTCGGCTGGTTCCAATTTGGTGGTAATACTTACTTGGTTGAAAGCCAGCACGATGCCACATTGGTAGCAGGCGCAGGCTTCGGAAACGGTACAGACTATATCATCCAATTGACCGGTCTGGTTGATTTGAGTACTGCAACATTGGCAGGAAACGTTTTGACTATAGTCTAAGCTGTGGGGTTCACCGTTACCTCCGCATGATGAATTGATTGTTATTCGGTGGTATCGGTGAAAGTTGAGTAAGGTGGGCAATGCTTTTCTGCCTGCCGATTCACGCTTGAATAGAGATTGAAAAAAACCGCCTTTGGGAAACCGGGGCGGTTTTTTTGTGTGTCTTTTTCCCTAAAATTCGCTATGTTAAATTGATTGGGTTGGGCTCATTTCTTTGATTATTTGATAAGCAGGAGCCGATGTGGTTGGATAGCATCGCTTTATTGTTTAATATCTACAGGTAAAACATGATTAAATGAACCGCCCTTGGGAAACTACGGGCGGTTTTTTTATGTCTTTTCTTCAAAAAATCGTTATGTTAAATTGATTGGGCTTGGCTCATTTCTTTAACTGTTTGATATACTGAAAATATCTTAAAGTTTACTGGGATTTATTATGTCAACAATTACATTTGATACGCTTAAATTCGTTGAACGTCTAGAAAAAGCCGGTGTTTCGCGTGAACAGGCTTCGGCGATGGCCGAGGCTTTCAAGGATGCCAGCGGCGAAGCAGAGATTGCTACGCGTAAGGATGTTGCGCTTGCAGTTGCAGAGATCAAGACTGATCTTGCCAATGTTCGCGGTGAGATAGCCTTGGTTAAGTGGATGCTTGGCGCAGTTCTTGCTATTGCCATTGCCAATTTTGCCAAGCAGTTTTTCTAGTTGAGCCCTGTGGGTCGGCTTAGCGTTAGCGTAACCCGACATATCGGAACTAACGCGGTTGAATGACATCGCTTCGTTGTCCGGTATTGATAGGTAAAACATGATTAAATAACCGCCCTTGGGAAACCGGGGCGGTTTTTTATGCCTTTAAGATTCGTAGAGAAAATAAAGCCTTAAAATAAAAGGCTCTTACTGGATTCCAGGGAGCTAACTTATAATTAATTCCAGCAGCGAACCTAATAAAACTTTGCCGCGTTTTTTTTGCGTTATGCACAAACTCAAAAAATCCCAAATAAATTGGCAAATAAGTTTGAGAAATGCCGCGATGAGGACGTAACCAGAAGCGCGATAGCGACCAAAAACCTTCCATCGTGTTGACATGAACTTCATAAAAACCGGCGCCATCCTCATCGCGGGCCTATTTACCGGCACCATGGCAAACGCTTTTTCGTGAATAACCCCATTGCTCCAAACGATCGTAAATAGCATATTCATCGGTATAAATCAGCGTTCCAGGCATTATCGTATTTTGAATGAGAGGCTTGATCGTGACTTGCTGAACATTTTCCAGAATCTGAATGACCACTTGTCCATCGCGCCGGACCATGCCAAAGATCGGCGGCTTTTCTTTTTCCAAGGTACCTCGCCCTCGCACTCCTTTTAACCGGTTTCGTCGACTCTTCGGCCTTTTTTTAACCGCGTTCGGTTGGCCTTTATGACCCGCAACGACATAGACTTAGTCTCATTCGACTTCGCCTTCCAGAATAACCTCCGGTTTTTTGGCGACAATGCCGGAACGTAATTGTTGAGTCATTTGCTGAACGTCATCTTCATTTAAATCCAACTCATGGGCGATTTGCGTAGTTGATAAGTTCAAGCCCATAAAATACAAGCAAAGCACCCAGATTTTTAACGGCTGATGATGTCCGGCAAAAAACTGTATCGGTTAAATCGTCAAATTTGGGCTGACACACTTTGCAGCCATAACGCTGCTGTTCAAGCCGGGTATCGTCCTTGCCTTGTCGAGTAATCTGATCCGCAATAAGGACGGGTATGGCTTCGGGCCAACGCAGGCTACGAATCGTTTCAAGGCATTTGGCATTATCTAAGTAGCTATGAATAATTAATTTAACTAAAATTAAGGCATAGTTAGTGCAGTATTAATTTTTTTAATTAAAAATGCTTTATATAAAACAGCTCGGCTCGGAAGAAATTATTACCTTGGAAGAGATGCATAAAAATCATCCACGTTATTTAAGTAGAAATAGAGCACATAGTCTTTTATTAAGTCATCGTGGATATTCTGTACCTATGATTTGCTTTATTTATAGTGTTTGTCGGCAAACGGTTTCTACTTGGTTTTTTAAGTGGAATACCCAAGGGATATGTGGATCGATCTACCAGGACGAGGTCGTCCATGTACTTTAACTAAAGAGCAAAAAATAATAGTTTTTGGGCATATTGAAAAATCGCCAAGATCATTAAATAAGGTCATTGCGGATTTAGAACAAGAATTCGATATGCCATTAAGTATAGATATAATAAAAGGTGTTTGCAAAACAGCAGGAATCGTATGGAAGCGAGAGTCGTCGATACCTAACAGGCTTATAACCGGATATAGGATAACACGGACGGATTATCACGAAAATCTGGCGGGTATTGCCGATGATGTACGGTTGTCTTCGTTACAGATTAAGTTCGTTTCCCTAGTGTTAATAGAGGGCCGTTTTTCCTGATAGGAATAAGCGAGCATCTCCGTCACAGCATTGATCATGCGTAGTTTTCAATAATGCTACGCTTTTTTAGCATAATTTTGTCAAACAAGGCGATGACTTTCGGTTTTATTTTTTTGAATGCGGTGATTAATTCAACATCATCCGAGGTCGAAATTTCAGTGAGCTTTTTTGTTAAACTTATGATTGGCGAGATGCTAAGGTGTTGAGGGTGTGAAGCGCATAAGCAAATCTCATGCGCTCTCAGGGGGGGGGGTATAACTTAAAGTTTATATTTCAAATTCAGAGCGATCATGTCCGGAGTTCTGCAATTCCTGCATCCACTTTGGCGCAACTCCGCGGCCTGTCCATGTTTTATTTGGGTCATTAGGGTGGCGATATTTAATGGCGACTTTTCCTCCCTTGCGAGCGGGCATTTTCTCAGGTTCCTGAATTTCTACAATAACGCCGATAGAGGCAGCTAGCTCTTTAATTTGAGCGATAACTTCTTTATGTTTGTGAGCCAGTTTGTTTTTTAGTGCTTTTTTTGCATTTTCAATAACGGCTTGCAATTCATTTTCAGAAAGATCTTGGTATTCGTTCATATTGAGTCCTTAAAATAAAAAAAACATATATTCATTTTATCATAAAGCTAACTATAATATATACTCAATTATTCTATATTCTTGTCTCTTCGGTAATAACTACAATTCATAATATGGTGGATATCTTAGTCCGGCATAGACAATAACTGCAAATACTCAATCCCTATATTTTCAAAGAATAATTTAAATAATTACCAAAATTCGTTACCTTTTGTTTTGTGAGAAGGGCCGCTTAACAACTAATTAACATGCGGAGTTATTCAATTTTATGAGTTGTCTGTAAATTGAATATTTGGGTAATAACCTATAGAATGATGCGCGTAATATAACTAATAATTTTAATCAATTTTCGCATAAAAATAATTATACAATTTTTTGGGGGCCCTATAAAATTTCTTATGCTTAAAATCCTGCTTCAATTAATCCAAGCTTACGCTTACAGGCAATTAGTTCATATGCGGCCCTTTCTCTTTTATTAATACACTGTTGATCTTGATAGCCAACTATTAAATAGTTACAACGTTTTTAATTTAAATAGGTTGCCAACAATTAACAGGCGATCTGTTAATTGAAAAAACGAGATTATTCTCTTAGATAGTCTTGAGAAGTGTCCGGTTTAAGTAGACCATTTCAATTGCCGTAAAGTATGGATTAACGGCTTAATGGCGCATAGGGACTAATGCTTTAGGTCCTGTTCCAGGGCCTGTTTTAATTCGTCTTTGGCATCTATGTAGATATCGAATTGTTCGGGGGGCAGGACCTTACGCAAGGTATTATCTTTCTGTTCCAAGATAGCTTTAATGTCGCGCATTTTAACTAAACTAAAGCTTGATCCTTTCAATACGGGTTCTATTTTCTCCGCGTAGGCCTGATTGATTGCCTGAATCTTGATAACTTCATCTTGAGAGAGGTTGAGCTTTGTTTGCATGAAGCGAGTTTGCGAGGCCGCTCTTTCGGTTGGCGTGGAATTGAGCAGATAGGCCATATCTTCGGCAGTTGCCACGGAAATAAACAGCAAAAGAAATAACGCAACGGTCGGTTTTGATCTGTGCATGGCGCCTCCGAATACTGGGTAATCCGCCTTACTACGGCCTTTAGAGCCTCGAAATTGAAGCCGGATGTTTTAGCGTGGTTTTTATTTTGCCGCAAAAAAGGCCGGTTTTACCCGGCCTCGTTTTTATCTATCAGACTACACATTCGTTTAAGCTGTTAGTTGGGTGGAATCGGTGTGGGGTGACGCTATCAATCATTGTGCTGTTGGGATGCTTTGAAAGAATCACCCACGCATAAATTATAAACCTGAAAGTCTTACGGATTTCTGAAAATTAAGACTGAATTGATGTGTTCAACGTTTCCGGTCGAGTTATCGTTAATCCGGTTTGTCGCTTTTACAAAGTCAGCTACGTGAATATACGCTCTTATCTGTGCGACAATTGCATGCTAAGGTATATCGGTCGGAGGGCAAAAAAAACCGATAATCTTGCCGGCGTGGGCTTCGTTTTCACAACTAATATAACCAATCATCGGTATTGGATGATATTGATTTGTAAATAAAAAAACAGGGTCAACCTTGGCTCGTGGAGATACTTTTGCTGCGTATTTTAAAAATAAAACCGGAAAATCCATTAATGATGCGCCTTGCCGTGGCTTTCACCAGAGAGTCGGCAGTTAAACCCATGAGCCGGCTTTGAACATCAACATTTATCTTTACGCTGCCGGTAAAAATTCCGGGCGGAATGCGCTTAGCGGCGTTATCGGTAAACTTTTTTACATTGGCATTATTATGACTTTAAGTATGGCGACTCAAGCAAACCCCATAGCAAAAAAGCAATTAGCACCCTGTCCAAGCAGCCCCAACTGCGTTTCCAGTCAAGCGGCGGATGCCGATCATTTTATTGCACCGTTTAAAATCATCGGCAATATCGACGATGCCTGGACAGCGCTGAAAAGCGCTCTAAGCAACCATAGTCGCACCGTAATCACTCGCGACACCGGCGATATGCTTCATGCTCAGGCAACCAGTCTGGTGTTTCGCTTTGTCGATGATATAGATGTGATACTGGATGCCGAAGCCAGGTTAATCCATATTCGTTCTGCATCGCGCGTCGGTTACGGTGATTTCGGGGTTAACCGCAAGCGGCTGGAGAAACTTCGCTCGCAGCTGCAACAAGCTGATGTTATCGAATAAATTAACTGTGCCTGGTCGAGTGCCTGGGGCGCGGCCTTAAGGTAATATCCTACAAAGTGTGTTGCTTAGGCCGAAGTTATCTGCTACATTAGCCGCCCTAATCTTCGGTCGGTATACCCATTCGGTTTCCGCCGTCGGCACAAGGATGTAATCGGTACCAATGGGATGGTGCATATTGAGTGTGGTTCAGTGCGTTTCATGGACTATTCCGGTCGTCTTCGCGAAATATTACGAGTCGTCGAGAGCTTTGATATAACGTAAGCTTTTCCATCGATATTGTCCGGTTATAAATCCTGCATCACGACAAACTCCGGTGTCATTGCGCCTTACAGGCAATTCAACTTCACGAAGTTAATAAACTTCCGCTCAGCATTAGCAATGCTTTCGTTCAAGCAAAAAGCATGCTCAATACGGCAACGCTTTTTTGTTCATCCCCTATTATTTTTTCAATGAGCCGTGTCGTATTCGACTGCCAAAGCCGTTGTAACGATATTTGTTTGGCGTTGCTTGTTCGAGCGGTTTTTAGGGTTTATCTCTGTCTGCATGAATAAACTCCGGGAAGATTTTTCTCCGAAGTCGGCGGGATAATGTCAAGAAACGCTTTCTCTGCAATAGTGTTGATTTAGAGTTGCTCAACGCCTCCGTATACGGTTACGCCTCCTGCATCGCCAAATTTCAACTGTTAGTCATTGCTGAGGCGATTCCGCCTCGTGCATTACTGTTATTAAGTTAGCGCCGTCGGTAAGAAGATCGATGGGTTTAGCTTAATGGCCGTGACTCTTGTATCCGTAAAGCATTGTGCCAATGCCTTTTACCTGCATCTTTGTAATACGGGATTACAAAAAGAGCTTCAAGATGTCTAACGACGAGAATTGAGGTTTGGAAATGAGTAATCCCATCACCTATGCACAATGTACGTGCTTCGGCAGAAAGAAAGATGAAGCGAATAGTCTTCCCTATCGCCAACTCAATTAGTTAAACAGTAAGTCAAATTCAGGTTTTGCTGTAAGAAACGGTATTTTTCAACATGATTCGGATGTACCGGCAAGGTTAATAAAGCAGGAGATGAGATTAATATGTCAAAAAGAAAAAATGGAATAATCAAGGTTCATGTCTATGAGCTGCGCATAGGCATGTGTGTTTGCCGACTGGAAACGCCGGAGAAAAAACCACCTTTTTTATTCGACCGATTCGATATTAAAACTCAAGCGGATATTCAAGCAATTCAAGCCGTATGCGATTACGTATTCATCGATAGTCAACGGCAACATGAATCTACGGTCGTTATACCGGCCGGAAAACCGGACTCCCGAAAACAATTAAACTTAGTGCGTTCGTTTGAGCAATCGGCGCGTACTTATCAACAGACCGGCAATTTAATTAAAACCGTTATGGATGACATTCGCTTTGGCAGCCCCTTAAGTGTCAAAGCGGTAAAAGAAGCTGCGGCTCAGTGCGTCGATAAGGTTTTGGAAAACTCGGATGCGATGTTATTGCTGACGCAACTTAAATATCAGAATAAATATACCGCTCAACATAGTTTAAACGTGTGCATTTTGGCCATTTTATTGGGCCGCGAACTGAAGTTTTCTATCGAAGAGCTGAATAATATCGGTTTGTGCGCTTTGCTGCATGACATCGGCAAGATGAAAGTGCCGATTGAAATACTGAATAAGCCGGGGAAATTAGACGGCGATGAGCTGGAAATTATGCGCAGGCATGTTGAGTTCGGCCGCGATATTTTGCTGGCCGCTCCAAACATCGTTCGGGATGCTGTCGATGTGGCCTACTGTCATCACGAACATTTTGCCGGAACCGGTTATCCAAGAGGCATCGATAGAACCGAGTTGTCCACCTTTAGCAAAATAGTCGCGGTGGTCGATGCCTACGATGCAATTACCAGCGATCGGGTTTATCAAAAAGGCAGGCCGCATGTGATGGCGTTGGATATTTTGATTAAAGGCATGAATGTCGAGTTTGAAGCCGACTTCGTTATTCAGTTTATTAACTGTATAGGGTATTACCCGCAAGGTAATCTGGTTGAATTAAGCAGCGGCGAAATCGGCATCGTGGTCGAACAAAATAAAAACGACCGGCTTAAGCCCACGGTTCTTTTGCTTCTCGACGAAAACAAAAAAGCCGTGAATGGACGAATACTTGATTTGGCCTTGGAGCTTACGGATATTAATAAAGTTCCTTATGAAATCAAACAAATAGTTCATGCGCAGGATTACGGTATTGATTTGCTCAAGTTTTATGATGAGGGGAAATTCAGTCAAAACTATCCGCTTGTTCTATAACTCACTGCACTATCCGCTGAATTTTTTACACCTTGAAAAATGATTAAAAAAATCGATGTAGCGCACTTGCGTATAGGTATGTTTATTTGCGGCACGGACCAGAAATGGATAGATATTCCTTTTTTTCGCCGAAAATTTCTAATTGCCACCGATAAGCAGATACGTACTTTTCGGGAGCATTGCAAATTTGTTGAGATTGACACCGAAAAAGGCGCCGATGTTATTCGGCAAACGGAGCCTAAAGCAATAATAGAGCCAGAGCCGTATCAACACATTTCCGCTGAAGCCGTTTATAGAAAAAATTACGAACAAAGCCAGACGGTGTTAAGCGAAGTTTTAAATGATGTACGGCTCGGACGCTGTGTCGATAATCCCAAGGTCAGGGCCGTCGTGCAAGACTTGATCGTTAATGTCTTGAAAGACAGCCAAACCATGGTCGGACTGATCCTGCGTAAAGACAAAAACGATACCTTGGCGCGTAAGTCGGTCAACGTGTGTATTTTGGCCTTGGCGTTCGGCAAACATATCGGTATTCCGAAAGACAAAATGTATGCCTTGGGCTTGGGGGCGTTATTGCATGACATCGGCATGGTGCAGATTCCGGACAGTATCTTGTTAAAAAAGCAGCCATTGACGGCTGCGGAACGCATCATCATGGAAAAGCATACCGAATACGGCCTCGCTATAGTGGCCAAGACTCCGGAGATTTCTGTGGATGTATTAAAAGTCATCCATTCCCATCATGAACGTATGGATGGCAAAGGCTATCCGCAGAAATTGCAGGCCAAGAAGATCGGCTTACTGGTGCGCATGGTGGCGATTGTGTCCGTTTACGAAGCGTTAACGCGGGAACGCTTTTATACCGAAACCCTATCGCCGGTTGCAGCATTGAGATATTTGTATAGCTCGGGAAAAGTCATGTTTGACGGGCATCTGGTGGAAAAATTCATTCAGGCGCTGGGGATTTATCCCACCGGCTGCGTGGTGGAGCTTAATACCGGAGAGCTTGGCATTGTCGTTAATGTTAATGCGCAAGAGCGCTTACGCCCAACCTTATGCATCGTTACCAATGCTCAAAAGCAGTTGCTTTCGCAAGAACATGTTATTGATCTTGCCGCCCGGACAAGTAAAAACACAGAAATCGTCAAAGCCTTGGAAATGGATAACCCGATTGTTAAGTTGTTCATGGCGCTGCATGACCGCAACAAAGGCGAAGCGGACGAAGGGGAGGAAGCCCAAATAAACTTCATCTCGGCAACAAACATTCGGCATTAAGCAGACCGATCAGCTAAATGGATGACGTGACCGGGTAGCGAGCCGCAGTGGCCGCAGAAGCGTTGGAAGAACAGACCTAACAGCTGTTGGGTACCGTAGTTAACTTTAAATTATAGGTGATTCAATGAACTCAAATGACTTTACGGGTGAACTATCCCTAGCCGAAGCAACCATGCGTGATAAATCGGCAATGGACGTTCCTCTAACGGCAGAATCCAAACAGAAATTACACCCACTGTACGGTGAGGATGGCGGTGAATGGGAAGGTTTTTATGAGGATGGCGATGGATGGGTAGAGCTTTAGTATTTTTTGGCGGCTCCCGCATTGGAGCTGGGCAGTCGGCGAATAAGTATTTTAGGTTAACAGTTGAGGTTTAAATGCAATCACATAAAAATTCGATTAATCAGGAAATTCGGATAAAAAATGGGGCGGCTTTGGTTATCCGAACCGATTTGGAAGGAATTATTACTTACGCTAACGATGAGTTTGTCAGCAATACCGGTTTTATCCGGACCGAACTGCTCGGCGCAAGTCATAACATTATTTACCATCCGACGATGCCCGCTATCGTCTTTGACGATTTATGGATGACGTTAAAAGCGCTTAGACCGTGGCAGTGTATCGTCAAAAACAGGACCAAATCCGGCGCTTATTACTGGTCGGAAACTACCATAATGCCGATATTTGAAAACGGCAAGGTTCATGAGTACCTTTCGGTTCAGCGCGCTGCCCGACTCGAACAAATCGAACAAGCCGAGCATTTATACCAACTGCTTAATGCCAAGCAAACCCTAATAAGACCGACCGGTTTAACGGCCATGGTTAAGTTTGTTGAGAACGTGGATATCCGGAAAAAAATAGCATTGGCACTGGCCGCGTTCTTGCTGCCTATCTTTTGTTTGATGTATCAGCTATTTTTGGCGCAGGACTATCGACTATTGTCTTGTGTTGCCGTGTCGATAACGGTTGCGTCGCTGCTAGGGGTTAATGCGTTCAAAAATTTTACGACGCTGTTGCATAAAATCATCGGCATTTTTTATCGTATGGTCGAGAAAAAATTCGGCCATGCGCAGGGTTTAGCCGGTAATACGCTGCTTGGCGATATTCGGCATACCTTGTATTTAATGGAGTTGAATTTAGAGCTGGCGCAAGCCAAGGACGATGCATCGAGAATTTTAAAAATCAGTCAGAGTTTAAGTGATGTTCATGTGGGGGTGATGGTTACCGATGATAATTTTGAAGTGATTTATATGAATCACAGTGTGCTGGAAATATTTAAAAAAGCGACAGAAAAGGCGGTTAGTACGCGATTGTCGAATTCCGATGCCGATAAAGCTCAGACCGAATCCGCTCGGCAATTGTCGGCAAGTGCTAAACAGCCCTATGAATCGGAGCTTCATATTGCAGGTCAAGTCATTCGGTTCTCGGTCTGTTCATGAAAAAAATAAAAGAAAAAAAACTTAAACACTATATCCAACAGTTCAAGCAGGCTGCGCAGCATCTTGACCCTGCCGATAGGCGTATAAAAAAACTGAATATTGATTTCGTCAGGGCCGTCTCACGCACTATTGAAACGCGCTCCGGCATTAACAAGGGACAGTCGAAATATATCGCTAAAAAAGCCTTGGTTGTCGCAGCCGGCTTGGACATGAGCATGGAAGAAGCGGAAGATATTTTCTATGCCGGGTTGCTGATACAACTCGGCAAGATACATTTGCCGGATGACTTGCTGACCAAGCCTTTTTATTCAATGTCCATTGCCGGTAAATACCGCTATTGCAGACATGCGGTAGACGGTGCGGATTTATTGAAGGCACTTCCGCAGTTTAACGGCGCAATGACTTTAATCCGGCACCAATACGAACAGTATAACGGCCAAGGTTTTCCCGACGGTTTGATTGGACACAACATTCCGTTGGGCTCCCGTATTCTCAGTGTAGTCAGCGACTACGCCGACTACCTTAACGGCTCGATGACAGGTAAAGTCATGTACGCCGATGACGCGCTCAGTCAATTAATGATCAGGAAAGAAAGCCATTACGATCCTGAGATCGTCGGTATTTTTGCTAATGTGCTTAGCGGCGCAACCGTTGAGGAATTCAAAGCGGCGCGCTAGATCGAAACAACTCGCTGGGGCTTTGCTTTCGATTTTGCGCGGTTCTCAAGCTCCCTCAGCTATCGTTTCCACGCTCCGGCGCTCATCGTTATACACATCTCGATGTAGGCCGACATTCCGAGGCTTGGGAGTGCCGGAAACGCCCACCCTGGCTATCGCCGGGCGGGCTTATTCCTACATTCTGTCTTAAACAGACTTGTGTATAAAGACGAGCGCTCCGGCGTGGGAACTATTCGGGAAGGTGGGGTATTTATTGCGCCTTGCCTAATCTGTAGCCGAGCGCTTACAGAAGAGCTTTTATAATTAAGAATCAGTAGGATAAATCATGAAAATCAATATGCCTGTAACCAACCGGGAAATCCAGATGAAAAAGGGCCAAATCCTGGTTTCACGGACCGATTTAAAAGGCATTATGACTTACGCCAATGATGAGTTTGTCGCAATCAGCGGTTATAGCCGTGATGAACTGATCGGTAAAAATCATAATATGGTTCGTCATCCCGACATGCCTGCGGCCGCCTTTGAAGATTTATGGCTGACCTTAAAAGCGCTTAGACCCTGGCAAGGCATCGTAAAAAACCGAGCCAAATCCGGCGATTATTATTGGGTCGATGCAAATGTGTTGCCGGTGTTTAAAAACGGCAAGGTGGACGGATACCTTTCTGTTCGACGCGTTCCCAGTCGTGACAAGATTGAAAAAGCGGAGCGGCTATACCGGCTGATCAACGATGATAAAGCCACATTAAGGCCTGGCCGATTAGCCGCAATGACCAAATCCATCAAGGAAATCGAGCCCTTAAAAAAAATGGCCTTTGTGCAAGCCGTGCAATTGATTCCTCTTTGCTATTTGATGTACCAACTGTTTTTAGCACAGGATTATCCGCTGTTAGCCGGTGTTGCCGCATCGGTAATGATGACGTCGTTGATAGGTTTTAAGGTGCTCAAAAGCATCGATACCTTGTTAAATAAAACCATCGGTATTTTTTATCGTCTGGCCGAGAAGCGATTCGGCAATGTGCAGGATTTAACCCGAAATGACCTGATCGGCGATTTCCAACGTGCTTTATATTCGATGGAAGTGAATTTGAATTTGGATTTGGCGGTGGCTAAGGAGGAAGCCGTAAAAGCGATACGGATTAACCATGCATTGGATAGCGTTCATACGGGGTGCATGGTTGCAAATAATAGTTTTGAAATTATTTATGTGAATGACAGCATGGTTGAAATGTTGCGGAAAATAGAAAACGATATTCGTGCAGAGCTACCGAATTTCAATGCTGACCAACTGGTAGGAGAAAATATCGACAGTTTTCATAAGAATCCGGCGCATCAACGTCGCATGTTGGCAAACTTAAAGGAACCTTCTCGTGTGGCGCTTCAGTTTGTGGGGCAACACATCACTATTCTTGCCAGTCCGGTGATTGATGCAGAGGGGGAATGTATCGGTTATGTTGCCGAATGGGAAAATAGAACTCATGAAGTAGCCATCGAGCAGGAAATTGAACAATTAGTACAGGCTGTTAAAACCGGAGACCTGAGTAATCGTATTTATATGGGCGATAAACAAGGCTTCGCCAAAATGCTGTCGTCCGGCATCAACGAATTGGCCGATGTCATTGAAAGCGTACTGCGAGATATTAACAGGGTGATGGAAAATATGGCCGGAGGCGATTTAACCACCGCCATTACCAATGACTATCAGGGCGTCTATGCGGAATGCAAGGACAATATCAACGGCACCCTGACCAACTTGAGCAATTTCATCATTCAAATCCGGGATGCCGCCGATTTTATCGACAGTTCATCGCAGGAAATAGCCAGCGGTAACGACAATCTGTCCCAGCGTGCCGAACAGCAAGCGGCCAGTCTGGAACAAACCGCCGCCAGTATGCAGCAACTGGCCGGCATCGTAAAAAATAATGCAACGAGCACGCAACAGGCCAACTTGGTGGTTAACACCGCCAGCCAATTAGCGCATAAAGGCGGCGAGATCGTTAAGTCGGCCATTATCGCGATGCAGGATATTAACGACAGCAGCAATGAAATTGCCGAAATTATCGGCGTCATTGATGAAATCGCGTTCCAGACCAATCTATTGGCATTAAACGCATCGGTGGAAGCGGCCAGGGCCGGAGAGCAAGGGCGCGGCTTTTCGGTGGTTGCAACCGAAGTCCGTAACTTGGCTCAACGTAGCGCCAATGCCGCTAAACAAAGTAGCGACCTGATTCAGAACAGCGTACAAAAAGTGCGTGCCGGGACTGCCTTTGTTAATGAAACCGGTCATGCGCTCACTGAAATTGTCAACAGCGTCGCCGAAGTAGGGCAAATTGTCGCACATATTGCCAGCGCCAGTGCCGAGCAGACCGCGGGTATCGATCAGGTCAATCAGGCGGTTTCGCAAATGGATGATATTACGCAGCAAAATGCGGCATTGGCGGAACAAGCGGCGGCGAGCAGTATTTCCATGCATAACCAAGCCAACGATATGAATAAGCTGCTCAGCTTCTTTAAAGTGGATTCGAAGGGGATAGCGCAGCCCGTTAAAACTGCCGGCTACAGTAAAGTGCTTGTAGCGCCGGTAAGTGCAGCGGCAAAACCTGCATCTCATGTATTGCCGTCGCGTAAGGCCAAAATCGATAGCAGCGATGAATGGGAAGAGTTTTGATTGAGCGCCGGAAGGCATATCGTTCGCGACTTTAATGGCGCAGTTTTAGGGTGATGATTGGGAGGACATGTGTGACCAAGATAGAGCAGCTTGAATATGAATTAAACCAAAAAACCAATGAATTGAACGAAAGTTTGAATACCCAATGTTTATTGCGTGAAACACTGAAAAACAGCACGAAAAATCTGGAAGAAATTGAACATCGGCTTAAGGACATAGATGCTTTTCTAAGATGCTCAAACGAATACGTTTATAGGCTAAAGCAGGAAAACCGGAAGCTTAAATTATCAAGCGATGAATGGATGAAGCGCGCCATTAATCTTGAATTTAAGCTTTTAAGCGCGCGTGATGCGGCAAAAAAATAGGCCGTTACAAGGGGTCGGCGACTTCATGGCAACACTGCGCTTAAGTTAGTTTCGCGGATAAACACGAGTTCCCTAGGGCGTGTTGTGCGCGTCTTGGGAGCTTATAGACCCCTTCGCCAAGCCGGCAATTGAATAATTCGTCCCCTAGCGCTGGCATTTCAAGTTGCTCAACGGATGTCATGGGCATAAAAGATCGCCCGGCGCGTCTGTAGTTTGGCTTGCCGGTATGACGAGGCTCGAATAGAAAAGCCTCTTCCATTAAATAACAACCTAGTCCGGCCTATAAGCCGCCGTCGCCATCCGCTCGCCCTAAGTGTTCAGCGATATACCGATGAGTTGTCATTTCGCTATCGTTCCCACGCTCCGGCGTGGGAATGCAGTGAGGGACGCTCCTGCGTCCCATACCGCTGGAGCGGTACTTCGGCATTCCCACGCCGGAGCGTGGGAACGATGTCGCTTTATTCATTTCGGACTCTCTATTCACCCCCTCCTTTGAAAAAGGGGAATTGAGGGGCTGAATAACTACTCCCCCATTAAATAACAACCTAGCCCGGTCTATAAGCTGCCGTCGCCATCCGCTCGCCCTAAGTGTTCAGCGATATACCGATGAGTTGTCGTTTCGCTTAATGTATATCCATGGAAAGCAACTACTTGCGGCAGGGGGCGTCTGATGACACCGAGAGAATTGACACTACAAGCATGGAGTCTATACCAAAAATTAGTCGATTTTGAACGTCGCCGGGATCAAGATCGCCGTAATCGCGATCGGCGTAACCCCTCGCGTCAAGCCGTTGAGCTTGCTACCGGGTATTCCGGGCGGCGCAACATTCGACGAAAAACGAAGCTGCATCTTTTATCGAAACGAGCCTACAAAAGATATAAACGCCGATTGGAAGCTTGTTTACGCGATGGGAATTGAGTTTAAATGACGCCCGCAAGGACGCGGCATAAGGGCCGTTGGAATGATGCGTTAAACAACAAAAAACATCAGCAGCCAAGGGCGGCGGTTACTGTAGGAAAGCGGTTTTGGTAAAAAGAACGCTCCCCAAGAATAGCGAAGAGCGTTATGAAATGACCCAGGGGAGAGTAGGGTATGAATTCATAATTAATTGTCTGTTATTTACGAGCCAAGATAAATCCGTGTAAATACTTATCGGCACGGGCTTTTATGAAGGCAGGGCGGCTCCGTTTGTTGCGCCGGAGACGGACTTTATAAGGGAATATGATTGACTTAATCAACTTAACCATTGATAGTCACAACTGGCGATGTGTTTGATCGTAAGGGCGGCCGCGAAGCCGCCCTTTTTTATGATTTTTTATTTTACAAAACAGCTCTTTTCAGCAAATTGCTCCGCATCTTTAAGCCGCTTTCTTAAATCTTTGGATTGAGCCGGGTCGCGCATGGCTGAAGCCGCATCGCCGGTTTGGCCTTTGGTTAAATAAGTAAAGGTTTTCGCGGCTTCGTACTCGGCAAAGCTCAGCTTTTCAGCAATTTTATCGATCTTACAACCGCAGGCGTATTGGCTGATATAGGTCAGGCCGCCGTGTTGCGCCACGCAGTTTAAAACATAGTCAACGCGGTCGCGGGTAGGGTAGTCGCTGACAAACGGGGCGGGTTCGGCTTGTTCAACCGGTTTTTCCGGCGCCGTGGCGCAGCCTGAAATAACGCTAACTAAAGCAAGGCCGAAAAGGAAGGATGTCGATTTAATTTTCATTGATGATTTTTTAGTCCTAGTAAGTCAGAAAGTGAAAAAATACGCGCTCCAAATGGAGTTGCGGCTATGGTTTGTCGGTTCTGCATAGCAATAATGCTATCGCTTTATTGCTATGCTTGGCGAACTTATTTTATGAACATTAATAACAATTGTCTTCTATGACCCGTTACACAACTTCTGCATTTATCTTTCGGCGTGACCTGCGGGTGCATGATAATACCGCGTTGCATGAAGCCCTACGGCTTTCGGCTCAGGTTATCCCGTGTTTTATTTTCGATCCCCGGCAGATTGAGCCGCATCCTTACCGAAGCAGGCCGGGCCTGCCGTTTATGGTGCAGTCCATTACCGATCTGCAACGGCAATTGCAGGAGGTCGGCGGCCATTTGGCGCTTTATCGGGCATTGCCGGAGCAGGTGATCAAACAGCTGTTTGAGCGGGAACACATCCAGGCTGTATTTATCAATCGCGATTACACGCCTTTTAGCCGACAGCGTGATGATGAATTGGCCGCGCTGTGCCTTAAGCTGGGCATCGCATGGCATGTGTTGCCCGATGTTCTGCTTAATGAACCCGAGTCGGCGGTCAAAAGCGACAAAACCCCCTATAAAGTGTTCACGGCCTTTTATAACAATGCCAGACGATTCCCGGTGGCTTTGCCGCAGGCTTTGCTTAAGCGTAATTTTTTGGCGGCAAAGTCTGAGTTTACTCTCGATCAACTCGCTTTTCCTTCGCTAGAGCTTGCAAGCCGGGGCGGTCGTCATCAGGCCTTGGCGATACTGGACCGGCTCGAAGACTATGCCGATTATCAAAATACCCGCGACTTTCCGGCGCTGAATGCGACCAGCAGACTTTCCGCGCATTTAAAATTCGGTACTTGTTCGGTGCGGGAGGTGTTTTATGCGCTTACCGAGCAGCTCGGCAGCGAGCATCCGCTGATTCGGCAATTGTATTGGCGGGATTTTTTCACCCATGTTGCTTATCACTTTCCGCAGGTGTTCGGACAAGCCTTTCTGGACAAGTTTGCCAAGCTGCGTTGGGATAACAACCCGGATTATTTTCAAGCGTGGTGCGACGGAAAAACCGGCTTTCCGATCGTGGATGCCGGCATGCGCGAACTCAATGCGACCGGCTTTATGCATAACCGGGTGCGTATGATAACCGCGTCATTTCTGGTTAAAGACCTGCATATCGATTGGCGTTGGGGCGAACGTTATTTCGCCGGGCAGCTGGTCGATTACGACCCTTGCGTTAATAACGGTAACTGGCAATGGGCCGCCTCAACCGGTTGCGATGCGCAACCGTATTTCAGGATTTTCAATCCTTGGTTGCAACAAGTAAAGTTCGATCGGGACTGCCGGTATATTTACCGCTGGTTGCCCGAGCTGCAAGCTTTTCCCCCTAAAATCATCCATCAATGGGCTAGCGGACATCGTGCTTGCGCTTATCCGGCGCCGATTATTGATCATGGCCGCGAGAGCCGACTCGCCAAAGCCCGGTTTAAGGATGCGGCCGGTGCGCAGTGACTTTTATGGCTTTCGCGGCGCTTTTTTCTAGTGAATCAGATTAAGCCGATAATATCGGTGTGAGTGTTTACGTAACCTGAGTTCGGGATAAGAAAAAAATGGGTTAGCCTCAGGAATGATGCATCATTTGCATTCCGCTGAGTTCAAGATTTTAAGAATTATAGTAAATATTAGCTTTTTGTAATCTTTAGCTGACATACAGTGTTAGACAATAAGTATAAAATGAACAAACCGGTATAACTTAACAAGGAAGAAAATAGTATGGCCGGTGGCTATGCTCATATTATCTTGGCGGCTCCTGTTTAAGGCGGGACGGTCCAAGATTAAGCGTAACCCGCTATTTTCCGGCGGAATCAGGCAACGCATGATATTCGGCAGAAAATAAGCACAGCGTGGAATTGTCCCGTTTTAAGCGGGTAGCCCAGTTTGCCGACCGCCCTTGAAGACGCCCCAATTGCTGTAAAGATTTACCGCCCATGATGTTAAGCGAGTTTGGGCTGTTGGCAACATTTGCATAGTCCGGGTGCCGGCTTCTGAACAGTCGTCGGGATTTGCGGCTTGGAGAGCGGGGTATGCCGGACATGTTGACTTGATTGTTCGATCTTGTCGCTATCGGCGACACACTACATCCGGTAGTTAAGTTTACTACCGGCACTAATGAAAACAAACGTATGACTTACTGACTAATACTATGAAACTTCCTATAGCGAACATCCTCGCCGGCGCTATGTTATTGAACGCCTGTGCTCCGGTTGCCTTAGCCCCCGATGATAAAGAGCGCAGTCTATTGACCGCCAAAATGGTAAAACTGAGTTCTGTGGTGGATAAGTATTTCTGGAGTTTATCCGAGATGCCTTTTGACGAGACTATCAATATTTTGCGTAGCGCCACCCGTAATAATCCCAGCCTGTTGGCTCCGGAATTCGAGCCTTATCAGTTCAAGGTGCAGTATCAAAATCCCTATGCAGTGCTGTTGTTGTGCAGTAAAGACGGCAGCCGGGCGATTATGGAAGACGCCGGTTGTTCCGCGGATTTGGATCGTCAGGTTACCGACGCCGCCACACCTTGCGAATTTAAGCTGGTTGTTCAGTCGAAGTGCAAAATAAAGAGATTGGATCTGCATTAAGGCGATTTAAAAATTGCGCGAAGATCTTTTTCCTTGTTCAAACACAATCTTTCGATTCAGGCGATAACGCCTCGTTTAACGCCGTAGCAAGGTCGTTATAGTGAAACTTAAAGCCCTGAGCCAACAAGCGTTCCGGGATCACTCGCTGACTGCCCAACACCAGCTGCGACAGTTCGCCGAGCAGTATTTTTAACAGACCGGCCGGAATCGGCAGCAGAGCGGGACGCTTTAGGCATTGCGCCAATAGCCGGGTAAATTCGGCATTGGTGACAGGATTCGGGGCGGTTGCGTTATACGCGCCCTGCATCGTTGAATCGGCGATCATGGTCAGCGCAATATCGATCCAATCCTGACGGTGAATCCAGGACATCCATTGCCGCCCGTCGCCCAAGCGTCCGCCCAAGCCCAAACGAAACGGCGGCAACAGCCGTTGCAGAAAACCGCCGTCGTTGGCAATGACCAAGCCGGTTCTGATCAGGCAGACTCTGACCCCGAACGGTTCGGCTTGCTTAGCGGCCGCTTCCCAATCGGCGCAGAGCTTTTGCGAAAAATCTTCATGTGCAGCCGATTGTTCGGTTAATACCGTGTCGCCTTGGTTACCGTAATAGCCGATTGCGGAGCCGCTGATTAACAGTTCGGGTTTAACCGCCATTCGAGCGATGCTTTCTACCAAGTGCTCGGTCAGGTCGATACGGCTGGCCCGGATCAGCTGTTTGCGCTCCTTGCTCCAGCGTGTCTCAGCAATCGGCGCACCGGCAAGGTTGATAATGACCTGGTAATGATCTTCGGTTTTAAGTTGGGCGAGACTGCCCAGTACCTGAACCGCGGAGCCGCAGAGTGGGGTTACCTTGGCGGGGTTGCGGCTTAAGATTGTAACGGCGTGGCCTTGTGCGATCAGGTTTTTAGTTAACGCAGACCCGATAAAACCGGTTCCGCCTGTCATAAGTATATTCATAGGGTTGGCCTCATTATCAATTTGATTGGGAAAACGCGATTACACGATGTCGGCATATTGTTCGGCAATCCGATGGAATTCGGCTTCGTTATTTAAAAAAGCGTCGACGATGTCGGGGTCGAAATGGCTGCCGTTGCCTTCGGCGATGATGGTTTTGGCTTGTTCGCGCGAAAACGGCGGTTTATAAACGCGTCGACAGGTGAGGGCGTCGTAGACGTCCACCAGCGCCAAAATTCGCGCGACCAGCGGAATCGATTCGCCTTGCAAGCCGTAGGGATAGCCGTCGCCATTCCATCTTTCATGATGACCGTAGGCAACATCCATACCGCATTTAATAAAGCCTTGCGACGGATACTGCTCGTACACCGTGCGTAGCGTGTCGCCGCCGATTAGAGCATGGGTTTTCATGATTTCAAACTCATCGGGCGTCAAGCGGCCGGGTTTTTTCAAAATGGCGTCGGGAATGCCTACTTTACCGATGTCGTGCAACGGCGATGAGCGTACTAAATCGTCGGTGAAAGCCGGGGTAATAATGTTGGAATATTTGTCGGTTTTCGCTAAAAATCCGCAGATCAGCGCCGAGTATTTTTTTAAGCGCAGCAAATGCGCGCCGGTTTCAGGATCGCGGTACTCGGATAATTTGGCCAGCACAGTGATGATCGCATCCTGGGCCTCGTCGAAAGCTTCGCGATGCCAATGGCTTTGCAGTGCGGTGGCGGTGACGTCGGTCATGCCGGTTAAGGCCTCCAGCGTGTCGGCTTCGAGCCTGACATTATCACCGGCCAGATTGAGTAGTCCCAATACGCCTTGAGTGCCGTGCAGCGGTACGGTCATGAACGGTTGGCCGAGAAACAGCGACTTATCGAAGGCGTTGAGCGTCGTTTCGGTTAAGGCGTTGCGCTGCCAAATGCGTTTGTCGGTTAAAATGCCGGCGATCATTCCAACCGAACAGTTTTTAGCGTGAAATCCGGGCTGTTCCGCGGCATGAGGATAATGACAGCTAAAGTGTCCGTCCAACTGCGGGCTAAGCCATAAACTGACGTCATGCAGATCGGTCAATTCACTGACCGCATTAACCAACGCGCCGATAATGGCTTGCGAGTTGTTCATTTGCGTTATGTTGGCGACATAACGGTATTGCAATTGCAAAGCGCGGGTTTTTTGCGCAACCAGCGCTTCCAGTTGACTGTTTAATTGGTTAAGTTGTTGATTGGCCTGTTGCAATTGTGTTTGCAGTAATTGCTCGGACATCCTCAAGCGGTATTGTTCCAAACCGTCGTTCAGCGTTTCCAGCAATATCTCTTTGGGACAGGGCTTATTGAGAAAACGGGAGATATGCGCATTGTGCAAGGCGTTGACGGCTACATTCAGCTCGGCGCGGCCGGTGAGCATCATTAATACGGTATGAGGATGGCGCTGATAGACGGTATTCAAAAAAACGATGCCGTCCATGCCCGGCATATTGTAATCCGACACCACCACCGCAAACGGTCCGTCCTCCGCCAATACCGCCAATGCCGCGGCAGCGCCTTCGGCGACGGTGAGGTCAAACTCCCTTCGCAGTTGGCGTTTGAGCCCCTCCAGTAACAAAACTTCGTCATCGACAAACAGGATTTTTTGGCTGATGCCGGCGGATGATAAGGTCATGTACGCTCCGGAGCTTTTAAGGTAGGGAAGGGTGGATTTACAACAGATGCAGGCGATTGTTTTGTACTATCGATGTAGCGGATTTTGCCGGTCAGCACCTTCATGTTATTTTTCAGCGTGACGAGCCATCACTTTGTCAGCCAATTTTTGCCAGTCGGGCAAGCGCTCAAGTTTATTGATGCGCTGTAAATAAGCGGTATCCAGCGTCATTTCAAACAGCCGGTTGCAGCCGGACATAACCGAAGGCTTTAATAAACAAGACGCGGCATGGACTGCGGTCAAGGCGCTGATGCCGTTGTAAGCGGTAGTGTTCGGCGTGTTTTGCAGCAGGATCGCTTCAATAATGCGCGGAGGAATTTTCCATAAACTGTGAGGGACCAGAAGGAATGCGATAAAGGGGGAAACGTTATGATGCGGTATATACAGGTATAAAAACAGATAGTTAAAGCATTTTTTCGTTTTTTGGTTGAGTTTGCGATAAAAATGAATTTTGGTGGTTTTTCAGGTTTTGCGACAAATAAAATGCGACATTAAAGATTAGTTGTTTAAGCGTTTAAAACTCGTTTAAAAATTCTGTTTTTTTGCTCTTGCCGCATTTAAAAAAGACCATTTGGAGGACTGCCTCCAAATGGTCTTTTTTTTGTTTTAAATTTCGTGGCCGTACCAGCAGACTCGCCCGGCTATTTTTAAAGTTTTGGCTTGGTCTGGGTTTAAGGTCTGCTCTTTGTACCTTGGATTGTCGCTGATGATAGATACGGAGCCGTCAAAGGCTTGTTGTAAGCGCTTTACGATTAAGTGATGGTCGGCTTGGACTATATAGATTGAGTCATCGATTATTTTATCGACGCGGGTATCAACCAACAGGACGCCTCTATCACAAATTGTGGGTTCCATTGAGTCACCTTTAGCGGTGATTATCGCTAAGTGGCCTATTTTTAAGCCTTTTTCCCGCAACCATGATTTTTTAAAGGCAAGCTGGCCGGTTTGAAGTTCGGCGTCTACATGGCTGCCATGCCCCGCTGACGCCTGGACGTCGTACACCGGAACCAAGGCGAAATCCTCCCAAACGGCTTCCGTATCGTCGCTATGGGCCTGATCTGAGCCCGCTACAGAAGCGGATTGCGTGGCCTTGTCACGCAGATTCGCGCCGCCCGAACCTGTGCCAGGGTCGCCTTGCGGCTTTTGTACGTACATTTCCCCTTCGCCCGTAGCTAGCCATATCAAAGACACTTCAAGAGCTTCTGTAATAGCAAGTAAGTATTTTAAGGCTGGCTCAGACTCTCCGCTTCGCCATTTTCTAGCGGCGGCTTCCGATACTCCGCATATTCGTGCGAACTCTGAACAACTCTTCGAAAGGCTAATTAACATGCTAATTCTACCCGCAAGCGTGTCCCAGTTAGCCGCGCTAACTGGGACATTGGAGGCAGCTGTGGAATTATCTGTCCCAGTTAGCATAGGTCATTATATTTATTATCGTTTTTCATAAAATACCTCGTTTAAAAGTTCGAATTAAACTGGGACAACTGGGACATGAAAAATTAATTCGAACTAATGTGTTTACATTCGAACTTTCATGCGCTATCGTATAGCACATGGAAACATTAAACAGACCTAAAAAAGCCAGTCCTCAAGACTGGCATAACGCCGACATCGTGGCCGCCTTGCGTAAATCAGGGTGGTCGTTTCGTCAGCTTTCCGTCCATTTAGGCATGGCTCCCACCTCGCTGGCCAATGTCATGCAAAAGCCGTATCCCAAAGGGGAAAAAGCGATTGCCGACAAGATTGGCGTTAAGCCTTGGGTGATCTGGCCTAGCCGTTACCACGTCAGTATTGATGCGGACGGCAACACCATCGGCGCACCCAATCGGGGCGCTCCAGGGCGTAAAGCGGGTGTTGTTTATGATACGGATTTATCAAAAAGCCGCAACGTAAAAAAGCGCAAGGCGGCTTGACATGGCTAAGGTCAAAGACACGCAGACGCTAGACCTGTTTGAGATTCCAACGGTTGATGTTGTTATCCCCGGCGAGTCTTTTTACGCACGGGAAGTGTCGGAAACGGTCAGCTTATTGATGGCGGAATCGGGCATTAAAGACCGCTTTACGCTTAGTGCCGAGGTTAGTCGGTTGGCAGACAAGGACGTTTCGAAACACATGTTGGATGCGTATTGTTCACCGGCCCGACTAGATCATGCGTTGCCGTTTTGGCTGGCGCCGATATTGGAAACGGTCTGTTCTGGGCATCACTTGACTAACTGGTTGGTGGCTAAAAGAGGTGGGCGGGTGGCTTATGGGGCAGATGCTTTGGATGCCGAGATCGGCAAACTGGAGCTGATGAAGGAAGAGATGTTGAAGGAAATGAATAGCCGCTTGAAAGATTTAAAGCGGCTGAAAAGTAATGCCAGTGGAGAGTGTGGTGCTTAGGGTTTTATCTTTAGGGGCTGGAGTTCAGTCGTCCGCTTTGGCGCTCATGGCAGAGCATGGGGAAATACCACGGCCGGATTATGCCATATTTTCCGACACCCAATCTGAACCGGAACACGTTTATCACTGGCTAAATTGGCTTGAGGGTCAATTATCTTATCCAGTCATCCGGGTTAGTGCAGGTAGTTTAAGACAAGAGCTATTGGACGCTTGCGACGGTATCCGCGGGGCTTGGGGCCGCCCACCCTTTTTTATTAGGAATGCCAACGGCAGCATCGGAATGACTAATAGACAATGTACCCAAGATTACAAGATCGATCCGATTATGAGGAAGGTTCGAGAGTTAGCGGGAATAAAACCTAGATCACGAGGACCGCGTGAAATTGCTGTAGAGCAAATTATCGGTATCTCGTTCGACGAGTTGCACAGAATGAAACCCGCACGATTTCGCTGGGTAGCGAATAGCTATCCGTTGGTCGAGAAACGGATACGCCGGCTACAGTGTATCGAGTGGATGCATAAGAATGGTTATCCAACGCCACCTAAATCAGCTTGCACATTTTGTACTTATCACAGCGATGCAATGTGGGGCGAAATAAAGAGAAATGACCCTAAATCATGGAGCGATATAGTCTATCTCGATGGCCGTATTAGGACGGGGAGTCATCATTTATTAAAAGGGACACCGTATTTACATAGAACTTGCCGTCCTATCGACGAGATTGATTTTGATACTGCGGAAGATCATGGACAGGTGGATTTATTTGGCAATGAGTGTGAAGGGATGTGCGGATTATGACCGACGAACAATATTACAGCGCTCAGGAATTGGCGGGCTTGGCCGGAATGCCAAGTACAAAGCGCTCAGTTAACAGGCTGGCAAGTGACAATAATTGGGCCAGCCGTCCCCGCATCGGCAAAGGCGGCGGCAAGGAATACCCACTGTCGGCCTTACCGGAAGAAACGCGGACTTACCTGACCTTGCAAGCCGGTAAAGCGGAAGCGGCCGTGCTGTATGGCCCGCAACTGGCCGTACTCAGCGCCGAGTTACAGGCTTCGGTCGATGAGATCCATGCGGAACAGCCGGAAGACGTGGTGTATTCCGTCGATTGGGGGCATTTCAGCCGCAAAACAGCGAAGCAACAGCAGAAAGCCTACCGGGAAGCCGAAGTCGTGCTCCAGCTTAAACGCATGATGGACGCGGACCGGCAGACGGTGTTTGCGGCTAAAGAACGCCGCTCCCCAAACTCACCGCTCCGGGTCAAGAAAAAAACCGTTGTCGATATGATGAAGGAGGTAGCGGCGGCTAATCCTGCGGTGTGCAAGTCTTGGCGAACCCTGCAAAACTGGTGGCTGGGCAAGTCTCCCAAGATCGGCTGTGTGCATTTCGATGAAAAGGATTATGTCCCGGCCTTGTCCGGCTGTTATCGGGGGCGGGTGGCTTTGGCGGAATGCACACCGATGGCCTGGGAGTATTACGTCAGTTTATATCTGCACCGGCGGCAACCGTCGTTTAAGGATTGTCACCGGCGCACGGTCGAGAAAGCGGCAGAATCCGCGTGGGTGGTGCCTAGCGAGGCGACGTTACGGCGGCGGTTGGTGTCCGAATATTCGATTGAGACCATCACGATTTTGCGAGAAGGCGAGGAAGCGTGGCGGCGTACCCGGCCGTTTATCGTGCGGGACAAGTCGAGTTTGCGGTCTGGCGAAGCGGTATCGGGCGACGGTTTGAAGTTTGACAAGCTGTGGGTCGAATGGCCGGACGGCGAAATCATCAACACCAGCACGGCTTGGCTGTGGCAGGACTTGCACAGCGGCAAGATTGTTGCCTGGCGGTTGGGTAAAACTGAAAACACCGACTTGTTCCGGCTGGCGACTTACGATTTAACCGCACAGTTTTTGCCGAAATATATGCAGGTCGATAACACGCGGGTGGCGGCTTGCAAGCAGATGACGGCGGGGGTTGGCGGTCGGCACCGGTTCGGTAACCAGCCTAATGATTTTATGGGCATGCTGCCGATGCTGGGCATTGATGCGAATTTTACCACGCCGGATCATACCATCGGCTCACCGGGCAGTAAGCCGATTGAGCGGGCATTCGGTATTGGTGGGATTCATTCAAAGGTTGCTGAAAACCCGAAAATTCGTGACCGGGGCTTTAGCAAGGCTACCGCGATCAGCTCCGACGAACTGCGCGAAATTATTGGTTATGAAGTGATCCGGCATAACGCGCAAGAAAAGCGCCGTTCGCCGGTCTGCGGCGGGGTGTTGAGTTTTGATCAAGCCTTTGAGAAATCATTTGTCAGTTGGGCTCCACGCAAGGCCGCAGAGGCGCAACGGCGTATTTTATTGTTGTGCATTGAAGGGGCAAAAGCCTGCAGCACCAACGGGCAAGTGACGATTAAGGCCGGACGCAGCCAGTTAGGCAGCAATAAATACTGGTGCGAAGGTCTGAATGAGTACCGCGGCCAGGAAGTGGCGGTGTTTTTCGACCCGGACGATTTAACGAAGGATGTGGATATTTACAACCTGGAAGGCCGGTTTTTGATGACGGCGCAGCATCAAGCCAGTGTCGGGTTTATGGATAAAGAGGCCGGTCAGGAGTACATGAAACGGACGCAACGGCAGAAGAAATTACTGAAAAAACAGATAGCCGAGGATGCCGCGATTAAGAAGCTGCATGATGAGAAATTGCCGGGATTGGTGGAGCCAGAGACGCCTTCCAGCAAGGTGGTGACGGGGTTATTTAACAAACCGCTGGATCAAGGCACCGAGGGCAATGCCGGTCAACTTATCGATGCCGAAGACACTTTTGTTAAGGCGATGAACAAAATCGCAGGCTTATAACCGATGAAATCGATATTCAACAAAGAAGAAAGCGACGATCCCAGGATCTGGATTAACCCCCATCTAGGCATGAGCATTCTCGACAACAGCACGGGTTGGATGGAGGACGGTCCAGCCATTGAAAGACTGCTTTCTGTCGAAATGGACGACTACTACGCACCGGACGAGGAATGGAACTTCGGGGATATGCAAGTGCGTTGCGGCTATATCTATATCAAGCCCAGCCGGAAGGGTTGGACGATAGCGTATAGGCTGGCTCGGATATTAGCGCGTGACGGCATGGCTTATGTCGATACGCCGGACGGGAAAACACTGGTCACGTTACCGGTGGTCATGACGCTGGATGATAACGGGCTTTTGCTGGAACAAAAGCCCTTTTAAAACGCGGCAACAATGCCGTTTAAACCGGGGTGCAAAGCACTCCACAACAAGAAACTGGAGTATAGCAAACATGAACAGGGAAACACAAAACGACTTGCGTGAGCGAGTCAGAGCGGAAATAGCCTCAGCCGGTTTGAGCCAAGCTCAAGCCAGCAAAGAAGCCGGTATCGAATCATCGGGCGGCAGCAAGCTTAACCAATGGCTGCAAGAAAAATATGCAGGCGACAATGACAAGATCGAGCAACAGCTGACACGTTGGCTGGAAACCCGTAAAGACTCGGCGATGCAGCGGGCGGAAATGCCCAGCGCGCCGGACTGGGTGAAGACACCGACCGCCGAGAAGATTTTTTCAACGTTGGCCTATGCGCGGATGGCTAAAGTGTCGGTCTGCGTGTTTGGCGGGGCCGGTATCGGCAAAACCAGCACCTGCGAGGCGTTTGCCACGCAGCATCCTAATGTGTTTATC
>SXGU01154970.1_pt1 | contig 47741 bp, 35 predicted proteins | sample 3174531 | NCBI WGS metagenome assembly SXGU01 (sample SAMN11356863, study PRJNA531348) | freshwater metagenome | isolation source: freshwater sample F1-140 | place: China: Fuxian Lake, Yuxi | collected 2017-12-25 | reverse complement strand
GCTCGCGGTCGGACCTGACGCGGACGTTCGCGTCCTCAGTGCGGAATTACTGGCGCGGTTCGACCCAAAGCGCGCCGCGAAGCTCGCGGAGAAGATGCTCTCCGACCGACCGGGTTTCAACCGGCTCGTGGTTGCGGAAGCTGTGTCCGCCGCGAACGTGATCAGCGCCGCCGCGAACCCGCACCTTCAACCGGTCGCGCTGCCGCTGTTCGTCGCGGAGAAGGACGTGAGGACGCTCGCGGCGGTAGCGAAGGACAAGAAGGCGAACGAAGCCGCCCGGCTTGGCGCGGTGGAAGGTTTGGGCGTGATGGCCGTGGAAACCGCGGAGAAGGTGCTGGTGGAGATCGGCACCGCGAAGGACGACGAGAAGGAACTTCGCAAGGCTGCGTGGCGGGCGCTGCGGCGATCGAAGCGCGCACGCGCTCGCGGCGCGGCGAACACGCTCGCGACGATGCCGAAGTCGTCCAAGAAGGTCAAGAAGGCTGACGCCGCGAAGGCAGCGCCGAAAGACGAGGGCGACGAGGAATAGAGCGATTGAGGAACGAGTTCGTTGAGCGCCAGAGAAGTCGTTTCGCGTTGGACCCGGAGGGACCACGCTGCCTTGCAATCGAGAACTTGGCCCCTCCGGGTCCAACGCTAAACGGACGGGACTACGCGCCTGTGATGGGAGATTGAGGTTATGGCGACAGACGTTGTTGAAGACACCACAGGTGACGCCCCGCCACCAACACCGGCGAGCGGAGCGCACCTGTCGTATGCCGGTGCGAGTCGTGTGTTGACGAGCGGCGACTCCGCGCAGGTGGAGATGTTCGGCAACCTCGACCGCACGCCGGTGCGATTCGAGGCGACCATCAAGAATCCACTGCGGTTCCGCGAAGCGATCTCCGCGCTCTACGGCATCGTCGGCAGCGACTACCGCTACGCGCCGAAGGACCGCACGCAGTACATCGCGTACCTGCGGTTGAAGCGCGACGCGGCGCCGCTCGGCGTGTGGCACGCGCAACAAGCGTACTTCGAGTGGATGCTCCGCAACGACCCGACCGCGCTCACGATCCTCGACCCGGTCGTGAGCGTCCACCCGGATCAGATCACGTTCGAGGTGTTCGGCAAGGACGAAAGCACCTACGCGTGCTTGGCGTTCAAGCAGGAAGCATTCGCGGGCCTCGGCAAGAGCGAGAACGGCACCACGAACATCGACTTCAGCGACGCACTGTATTCGAGTGTGCAGCAGATTCGTGGCTACCGTGAGACGAAGTTCGCGATCGGGCACGACGGCGTGAAGCCGACCGCCGAAGGCCGCAAGGAAGTGTTGGAGAAGAAGATTCAGGTGCCGGACTCGTGGCTCCGCGGGTTTCTGCAAGTGCAGTCCGCCGCGACGCTGCCGTTCGACCACGTGCAGCTCTCGCCGATGGACCTGTACAACGTGTTGCGGCACCTCCGCATGAACGGCGACCGCAAGGGAAAGAAGCGCGGGCTGCGTTTCGAGTTGGTGCCGGCGCAACAGCCGCGCATTGTGGCAGAGCCGTGGGAAACGGTGTTCACGACAACCGGCGACGTGTTCCGCGGAAAGGCCGCGCGGCTGATCCGCGTATGGGGCCGCCGGCGCCTCATGACCATGAAGCGACTGCTGCCGTTCGTGCAGAGCGTTGATGTGTACCTGTTGGGCAGTGGGCTTCCGAGCTTCTGGGTGTTCCGGTGCGGTGACATCACGCTGACACTCGGCATGACCGGGTTCACCTCCGCGAACTGGTCCAGCGCGCTCGGCTTCGACCTGTTGTTGCCGCGCAACACGCAGGACGGTGAACCGACGAAGAAGGTCGTCGCGTACCTCGCGGACCAGTGGAAAGCCACCGCGAAGGAACTCGGTCAGCAAACCGGCATCAAGGGCGCGGCGCTGGCCGAAGCGGTGCAGGTCGGCTGTCAGAACGGCGAGTTGATGTACGACATCGCGAACGGCGTGTACCGGCACCGGCCGCTCACCGCGAAACCGCTCGACCTAACCCGCTTGCAGTTCCGCAATCAGCGTGAGAAGGTCGCACACGATCTGCTCACGCGACGCGGTGCGGTGCGCATCACGGGCGAGAACCGCATCGCGGGCATCGGCCTCGAACTCACCGGCACCGTGTCCGTCACCGAAGACAAGCGCGACTACCGCCCGCAGATGGTCATCGCGGACGAAGGGCAGGTTCGCAAGGTGACCTGCACGTGCGCGACGTTCCGCAAGCAGGGCATCAAGGGTGGCCCGTGCAGCCACCTGATCGCATTGCGGCTCGCGTTCGCGGAGAAGGAATCGAAGAAGTCGAAGGCCGATGACGCGGTGAAGTTTGAAACGCGCGCGTTCGCGAAGCGCGACGGCGAGATTGAGAACGTCGTCCAGATCTCACTGGAGCGAAACAAGATCAAGTATCGCTGGGGTCTGAGCGGCCATACGATGCGGCTCCAGACGATGCGTTTCAACAGCGACGTGGACGCGCGCCAAGCGTACTTCGCCAAGCTCGCGGACCTCGACGCGAAGGGGTATTTGGACGCGATCGCGGAATAAGTAACCGGCTGACAAACCCGAACACAAAACCGATTAACCACAAAGGCACAAAGGACACAATGAAGAGGAAGAGGAGGGAAGAGAAGTTCTGGTTTGAAGAACTGTATTCTCTGCTGTCTTCTTTGTACCCTTTGTGCCTTAGTGGTTAATCCTCTGCTGCGTCTCCCCATGAGCACTACGACACCGACGACCGCACCCGACAACGCGACCCTGTGGCGGCTGATAGTTCAAGCCGGCGGGATGAAGGCGTACGTTGACGGGCAACTCCGCGAACGCGGGTTCCTGGTCACGCGCCGCGACGCGGACGCGATGTCCGACCGCGAAAAGGACACGTACAAGAAGGCACTCAAGCAAGAAGCCGAAGAGCGCCGGAAGCTGCGGCGCGAGACGTGGGGCGCGTACAAGGCGAACCACATCGTTCACCTCGGCGAAGGCGTGTTCTGGACTGACGAGCCGCGCGAAGATAAGTGGGACACACCCAACAGCGAGGAACGCGCAGCCGAGAACGAACTGCCCGCGCTCGACAAGGCGCAGCAACTCGCGGAAGCGCTCGGCGTGACGATCCCGCAACTGAAGGGCATGGCGTATCACCGCGACGCTGCCACGAGCCTGCACTACGTCCGGTTCACGATCCCGAAACGCGACGGCACTGAGCGCCCCATCTGGGCACCGAAGAAGCGGCTCAAGGCGGCCCAGCGTTGGATTCTTCACCACATCGTCGAACGCCTGCCGGTTCACGGTGCCGCGCAAGGTTTCCTGGTCGGGCGGTCGATCCTCAGCAACGCGCAGGTTCACGAGAACCCGAAGATCCTGCTGAAGATGGACATCAAAGAGTTCTTCCCGACGGTAACGTGGAAGCGCGCGAAGGGCGTGTTCCGCCGCGCCGGATACCGAGACGGCATCAGCACGCTGCTCGCACTGATCTGCACGGAAGCGCCGCGCGAGATCGTGACCGTCGAAGGCAAGACGTATTACGTTTCGCTCGGGCCGCGCTGCTTGCCGCAAGGCGCGCCGACTTCGCCCGCGATCACGAACGCGCTGTGCCTGCGGCTCGACCGTCGGCTCGCGGGGTTGGCGAAGAAGTACGGTTGGCGCTACACCCGCTACGCGGACGACCTCACGTTCAGCCTGCCGATGGATCACAAGGGGCCGCCGAAGCTCGGCGCGATGATAGGTTGCGTGACTCGCATAGTTGCCGGAGAAGGTTTCGAGATCAAGCAGGAGAAGACCCGCGTTCACCGCACCGGCGGGCGACAGAGTGTAACCGGCCTCGTTGTGAACGGCGACGGTCCGCCCCGCACGACGCGCAAACTGCGCCGCCAACTTCGCAGCGCGATCCACAAGTTGAAGACGAACAAGCCGCTTCAGGAAGGCGAATCGCTAGCGCGTCTGACCGGCTACGCGGCGTTCGTGCACATGACGAATCAGGAGTTGGGCCGCAAGATGCTGGCCGACCTTCACGGCTTCGAGGGCGAGACGGAAGGCCCGACGTCTTAAGCCGCTTGCGGCTTCGCGGGGGACCGCACCTATTCGCTCGCGAAGCCGCAAGCGGCTGAGCAGAGTGCTGCGAGAAGGGTTTGCTTTGATACCTCCCACTCACTCTGAAGAGCGCTTTGTCGCGCGCTGTTCACTTGCTCGATGAGTTGGGTTGTGAAAGGCACCGCAGCGCCAGGCGAAGGTGGATTTCGCACAAGTCTGTGAACGATCCAGTCGGCGAGTTGCGGCACGTTCTCGCCTGTTGTTGCAGAAAGATGGATCGCACCGGGGATGTAGTTTGGCGGCCAGTCGAGAGACCGGTCTGCTTTATTCATCACCAGCACCCAACCCGTCGAGCGCGGCAGGTGAACGGCTGCTTCGGTTTTTTCGTCTGGGAAGATCACGTCGCGGCTCGAAGCGTCAAGTACCCAGATGACTAATTCGGCTGCTCTGAGAACACACAAAGCGTGTTCGATTCCCTCAGCTTCCAAACCTTCAGCATCACGCATTCCGGCGGTGTCGAGCAACTCGACCGGCCAGCCATCGAACGCAACTTGCACGCTGACCGCGTCGCGCGTTGTGCCTGCCACTTCGGATACCACGGAACGCTGATACCCCACGAGCGCGTTAATGAGGGAGCTTTTGCCGACATTCGGCGGACCCGCGACAACCACCTTCCACGGCTCAACGAGGTGCCGGCCGACGGTGTTCCCCAACTCCGCGAGGCGGTGCAGGGTTAACGCGGCTTCGCGCGGGTCGGTTTCGAGTAGCGTGAGGATGCGGCGGACTTCGCTCGCGAACGCACCGTTGAGTTGATCGAGGATGATGCCCGCAGTGCGGAACGTCGGGGCGCGTTGCAGCAACTCGAAACCCTCGTCCTTCGGACGAGGGTTTCGTTCTTCGACGCAGCCATTCGCCAAGAACTGATCCAGCACCCACTGTACGACGCGGCGCCCGCCGTGACAGTGAACTTCTACCACGACGCCGCAAGCGGCTAAGACAACTTCGTCGTTGCCGAGGCTCCCGAACCAGAAGCGATTTGTTTCTGGTGACTCCGGTAGCGGCTTCCCCGCGGGAGTGAACAGCTTTCTCGCCAATTCCCACGCACGCGGGCCGCGCACTTCGACTGTGGCAATCGCCCCGGTGCCGGGCGGCGTCAGCAGTGACACCACAGTGTCACTCACGGCAGTCCCTCCGCCGCGATTCGGATTCCTTCGAGCGTGAGTGTCGGCGTCGCTCGCGTGCCCTTGAACCGCGGTCCGAAGTTGAACGTACCGAGATCGCCCGCCGCGCCACCGGTCACGAACACCCACGGCGGTTCGGATTCGTTCGCGTAGTGGTTGACGAGGAGAATTGTTGCACCGACGATTGCTGCGCGGATGCCCGCGAGAATCGCGTCTTGCGTGTTCGCGCCCGGTGCGACGACCGTGGGCATTGTGTCGGCATCGACCAGCGGGAGCTTCGCGGTGTGCGCGTGAAGTGAGTAGGCCATTAGGCGCGGACCGGGGAAGATCACGCCGCCGTGGTACACCCCGGTTTCGTCGATGAAGTCGATGGTCGCGGCGGTGCCGACCGAGACCACAATCGCGGGATGCGGGTGCGCGATGCAGTGCGCCGCGAACGCGTTCAGCAACCGGTCGATGCCGACCTGCTCGGGGTGATCGACCGCGAAACTCAATGGTACGCCCGCGGAGTCGATGAACACCACATCGTCGCCGGTGTTCGCGGCCCACGTCTGGAACTGCTCGCTGACGGCAGGGTTCACGCTTGCGACCGCCCAGCGCGCCGATTCAGGAAGGCCCCACGTTGTGAGTTGTTCACCCCACAGACTCGGTTCATCGAGCGGGAGCGACACCATCTCCGCGACGCGACCACTCGCGCACCGGCCCCACTTCATTCGCGTGTTGCCGATGTCCACCACCACATCCGGCGTCACGGCTTGGCCTCATCCGAGGGCGTGATGTTATTCACCGAGGTCGTCTGGAAGTCTTCGGTGCGGATCACGGCTTCCATTGGGAACACTACCCGCGGTTTCTTCTCGGCAGCGGCTTCGGCTTCTTCGCGCTTGAGGTCCGCGATCATCTGTGTGACGCGACCGACAACCAACTGAAGCCCCTGTCCAGTGACGGCGGAGATGAGCAGCACTTCGCGCCCGAGTTCGGCGGCGAGGCGGTCGCGAACCTCATCGGCCCCGGTGAGTTCGGCTTTGCTCACGCAGACCACTTCCGGTTTGCCGTCGAGCGGGATCGCGTAGTCGTGCAGTTCCTTGCGGATCGCGTGGTAGTTGTGAACAGGGTCGGCGCCGTCCGTGGGGAACGGTTCGACCAGGTGAATCAGCACGCGCGTGCGCTCGACGTGGCGCAGGAATTCGTGACCCAAGCCCACGCCTTGCGCGGCGCCTTCGATGAGTCCTGGCAGGTCCGCGAGGACGAACCCGGGGTCGCCGGTGACGATGCCAAGGTTCGGGGACTTCGTGGTGAACGGGTACGACGCGATTTCCGGCGTGGCCCGCGACACGCGCGAGAGCAGCGTCGACTTGCCCGCGTTCGGGAATCCCACCAGCCCCGCGTCCGCGATCAACTTCAGTTCGAGCGAGATGTGTCTTTCTTCGCCCTCTTCGCCCGGCTCGAACTCGCGCGGTGCGCGATTGGTCGAACTCTTGAAATGGACGTTCCCGCGCCCGCCGCGACCGCCCTTCGCCACAATGACCTCATCGCCCGGGGCTACCAAGTCCTTCAGCACGTTCCCGCGATCGCGATCGCGGATCATGGTGCCTGGGGGCACGAGCAGCACGATGTCGATGGCGTCCTTGCCGGCGCACCGCGAGCCGCCGCCGGCTTCGCCGTTCTTGGCTTTCCAGTGCTTCTTCATCGTGAGACCGGCGAGGTTGTCCGCGTTCGGGTCGGCGCGCACGATGACGCTGCCGCCGTCGCCGCCATCGCCACCGTCCGGCCCGCCCATCTGAATGAACTTCTCGCGCCGGAACGACGCGGCCCCGCGGCCACCGTCCCCGCCCTTTACGAATAACTCGACACGATCCACGAACATGGTTGTTTCCTGACGCTCGCCTTCGGCTTGCGGCTAACGAGACACAGACATTGTACCTACATCCGCTCGACAACACGAATGCCGAGCAAATCGAGCGCCTGCTTAATGACGCGCCCGACCAGATCGACCAGCAACAAGCGACTGTCTATCAATGCCGAAGTTCCGGCCTTCAGCACCGGGCAGTTCTCGAAGAACACGCTGTAACTCTTCGCCAGATCCCACAAATAACTGGTGATGATGTGGGGCGCATAGTCGGCCGCGGCGTTCTCGACCGCCTCCGGGAAGCGGAGCAGTTGAAGCGCCAGAGCGCGCTCCGCCGGGTGTGTGATTACCACCTTCGGCGGGTTCGTGCGGAAACATCCTTCATCGACTTCGCCTTTGCGGAAGATCGCGCGACAACGGGCGTAAGCGTACTGCATGTACGCGGCGGTGTTGCCGACCGTGTTCGTCATCTTGTCGAGGTCGAAGACGTAGTCGGTCGTGCGGTTCTGGCTCAGGTCCGCGTACTTCACCGCGCCGACGCCGACAACCTCCGCGATCACGCTTTTTTCGGCGGCGTCCAGATCCGTAATGTCGTGCCCGTGCGAACGGCGCTCAGCCGTGTTCGCTTCGTACTTCTGCAAACTGAGGCACGCCGCGTCGTCGAGCAGCGTCATTAGTTCGATCACGCCGCCCTTGCGGGTTTGGAACGGCTTGCGGTCCGTACCGAGCATCGAACCGAACTGCACGTGCTGGAACTCCACGCTTTCGTATCCCCAACGGCGAGCCTGCGCGAAGATCGTCTTGAAGTGGAGCGCCTGCGGTGCGCCCACGACGTAGAGCATCGTGTCTGGTTTCCATGTCTCGACGCGATGCTTGACCGTGGCGAGGTCGGTCGTCGTGTACGTGAACGCCCCGTCGCGTTTGCGGATGATCGCGGGCGGGTCTTCCTTTCCCTGCTCCTCTTCCGTTTGCGGAATGATGCCTTTTGCGTTGGGAATCACCACTGCGCCCTTGCTTTCAAAGGCGATTCCCTTCGCGAGCAGGTCGGCGACCACGCCCGGCAGCATCGGGTTGTAGAAGCTCTCACCGAGCGCGTGGTCGATCTTGACGCCGAGGCGTTCGTAGATCGGGCGCAGCATCTCCAGGCACGCGGGCATGAACGTCTGCCACAGCGCGACGTTCTCCGCGTCGTCCGCGTGCAGCTTCGATGTCTCTTCGCGGCACGCGGTCATGATCGCGTCGTTACCCGCGCCGTCCTCGTCTTCGCCCTCAGCGATCTTCGCCATGTTGCGAACGTGGAGGTACAGTCTCGCGAGTTCGCGCACCGGGTCGGCCTGGAATGCCGGGTCGTCACGGAAGTTCTTGTAGCCGTACAACAGGATGCCGAACTGTGTGCCCCAATCACCGAGGTGGTTATCTCCGACGACGGTATGACCCAGTAACCGCAGGATGCGAACAAGCGCGTCGCCGATGATCGTGCTGCGCAAGTGGCCCACGTGAAGCGGCTTCGCCACGTTCGGACCGCTCAGGTCGATCACGAAGGTACGTGGCTTCGCGGCCGGTTCGACGCCCAACTTCGGGGCGGTTGCGATGCCTTGCACCGCTTTCGCGAGGAACTCGGACTTCAATCGCAGGTTGATGAACCCCGGACCCGCGACCGTTGGCGGTTCCAGGATGTCGTTCGCGGAGATCGCGGCGATGATCGCCTTCGCCACGTCCGGGGGCTTCTGGCCCGCGGCGCGGTTCGCCATCGCCATCGCCATGTTCGCCTGGTAGTCACCGTGGTCCGCGTTTGAAGACGGCTTGATCGCGCCCAAGTAATCCGGCACCTTCGCCGGGTCCGGTGCCAGCGCGGTTAGTGCTGGCTCGAAGAGCGAACGAAGTTGCGTCAGCAGGTTCATGGAAGGTAGCTCGAAGGTCTCAGCAAAAGCGACTGTCGGCCAGAACTGGCACCCCAATGGGAGGCGCAGTCTGGCCGACAGGTTCGTTATAGGCGCGGCCCCGCTGGGGCCGACGCTAAACTTCTTCTGGGTCGTCCCAGAAGCCCTTTACTCTTCGTTTTCCCAGTCCACCTTCGGCGCGTCTGCCCACAGCTCTTCGAGCTTGTAGTAGTCGCGGGTGTCCGAGTCGAACACGTGAATCATGATGTCTCCGTAGTCCTGCACGATCCACTTACTCGCCTCATACCCCTCGATGCCGATGCGGATGTCGCCCTCGGCGCGGAGTGCGGCGTCCGTTTCCTCCGCCAGAGTGTGAATCTGGCGGCGGCTGGTGCCGGTGGCGATGATGAAGTAGTCGAACAGAGGGGTGCACGGACGCATGTCCAGCACCAAGATGTCGCGTCCCTTGTTGTCGGCGACGATCTTCGCCGCGACACAGGCCCGGTGAAGGGCACTGCTCAGGGGAGGGGCGGGTTGCGGGGTCGACACCAAGCTCACCGTGCTCAACGTGGCGGTGTTCAAGTGACCTCCTTCAGGGCATGGGTGTTGCCTCCGGAGGTTCAGGGTGCCGCGTGCAACTGGGTGTGAAATGCACCGTTGTCGTGGGCCTTCCTCCGGGGTCGATCGACGACCGAGCCATGCCGGCTGATGCGTGGTGCGGGACGTCCGCACCTTCTAAAGGTATCATCAGCCGGGTTGTGTCACGCGTCAAGCAACATGGCCTCGATTCCCTCAACACGGCGCGTCAGGCGCGCCACAGCCCTTATTTCTGACCCTCGGCCCTCACGCGGCCTTCAAATTCGCATGCCGAACACTTGGCGGGACTGACACGGCACCCTACTCGCAGGTTCGTTGTTTCCGCTTCATTCACAACCGGGACACGAATCCGTATCCTGAGCGCTAACTTTCCCTAACGTCCCCGGACCTCACACCATGAGTCGCCGCGTTCTGGTCGCCCCAACCCCGCTTCGCGAGATCGAGTTCACCTACGGGCCAATCCTACGGGGAGCGGGCTATACTATTGAATACCCACCTCGCGACAACTTACTAACTGAACAACAAATGAGCGTCAAGGAACTGCTCACGCAGTTGCCTGGGTGCCTCGCGACCCTCGCCGGAAGCGAGCCGTACACGCGCGAAGTTATCGCGAAGGCCGCCGCGGCGGGGCTAAAAGTCATCGCGCGCGCCGGAGTTGGTTACGATGCGGTGGATCTACAAGCGGCCACCGATTGCGGCGTCGCGGTGTGCTTCGCGCCCGGCACGAACCAGGACGCGGTCGCCGAACACGCCTTCATGCTCCTGCTCGCGCTCACCCGCAAACTACGCGAACAGGACACCGAGATTCGCGCCGGGATGTGGCCTCGCCGGGCGGTTGGGAACCTTCGCGGCAAAACTCTCGGTATCGTCGGCCATGGCCGCATCGGCAAAGCGGTCGCGAAGCGCGCAATTCCGTTCAACATGAACGTGATCGCCACCGAAATCGCGCCCGACCACGAGTTCATGAAGGCGCACAACGTCACGCTTGTGCCGCTCGACGAACTCCTGAAGCAGTCGGACATCGTCACACTACACGTCCCGAAAACACCGCTCACGAAGAACCTCATCAACAAAGACACGCTCGCGCTCATGAAGCCAACCGCGTTCGTGATCAACACATCTCGTGGCGGTGTGGTTCACGAGAAGGATCTGTACGACGCGTTGACAACCAACAAGATCGCGGCCGCGGGATTGGACGTGTACGAAACCGAACCACCGGGAGCGAACCCGCTGTTCACACTGGACAACATCATCCTGACCGCGCACACGGCCGGCGTGGATCAGCAGTCCCGCCAGGACATGGCCCGGCTCCCCGCGAACGCGATCGTGAAGCTCCTCGCGGGCGAATGGCCGGCAGACTGGATCGTGAACCCGCAAGTCAAAGAGAGGTTCTTCTCGCGTGCGTAATTAGGGCGAGCGCTGCTAATGCCCGGAGATGTAATCGAGATCGAGAAATTGGTGGTACGGTACCGCGGGAAATCGGCCCTCGATGGGCTGCACCTGCGCGTGCCGCGCGGCTCCGTTTACGCCTTCCTCGGCGACAACGGCGCGGGCAAAACCACCACGATGAAAATCCTCACCGGACAGTCGCCCCCCGACACAGGCCGGGCGACCATTCTGGGCCTTGACTGCTGGGCGAAGGCGACCCAACTGCGGTACCGTGTCGGGTACATGCCGGAACGCCCGCGATTCTACGACTGGATGAGCGTGAGCGATATCGGCTGGTTCGCGGCCGCGTTCCACAAGCCGGGGTTTTTAGAGCGTTATCGCGAATGGGCGGGCAAACTCGGCCTCGATTCCGCGAAACGCCTAAAAGACCTGTCGAAGGGCGGGTACGCGCGGGTCGGGCTGGCGCTGGCACTGGCCCCAGACCCGGAAGTGTTGCTCCTCGACGAACCAACTTCCGGGCTTGACCTGCTCACGCGTCGCGAGTTCCTCACGAGCCTCGCGGATCTCGCCACAAACGGACGCACGGTATTCATCACGTCTCACTCGATCGCCGAACTGGAACGCGCCTGCACGCACGTCGGTCTGATCCGCGACGGGCAGATGATTCTCTCGGCCCCATTGGAAGAGGTGCGGAAGAAAGTGCGCCGGTTCAGCCTCCGGTTCACGGATAGCCCGCCGGACCCGACTGGACTGGGAACGATTCTGGAGCGATACGGCACTGGCCACTACTGGCAGGTACTCGTGAAAGACCCAAACCCTGACGCGGTCGCGGCGTTGCGTAAGCGTACCGACGTGTCCGACTTCGAGGACGTGTCGGTGTCGCTGGAAGAGGTGTACGCCGGGCTGATGGCGAAATCCGCTTCCGAAAACGGCTCGCTACCGATGGTGCGGCGAGTTGGGGAATAGTCACGCGTCTTGAGTGGCAAGCCAGAGACGTACGACGAACACAGTCTTCAACTCGCGACTCGCGACTCCGTGCGAGGAAAAACCGTGATCCGCGCCGTGGTGTGGAAGGAGTTCCGCGAGCAGTGGCTCATCGCGCTCACATTGGTTGTGCTGGGCGGTGGCCTGCTCGTCGGTACCGCCACGCTGGGCGACCCGCCGACGCCGGGCGCGAACGCGACCGATGTCATCAAGTCGCTTGGGCTTGGGCGATTGGCAACACTGATGCTCGTGGTCACAGCCGGGATGGTGTGCGGGGGCGCGCTGTTCGCGGCCGAGCGCGAAGCGGGTACGCTCACGTTTCTGGAGGTGCTGCCGGCCGCGCGGTGGTCGCTGTGGAGGGCGAAACTCCTGGCGGGTGTTGCGCTGGCGCTCGCCCAGGCGTGCGTGCTGCTGGCGTTCGCGGCGACGCTGGGCCTCGCCGACCGACCGTTCGCCACGCGACTCCTGATGTATGGGCTGCTCGCCTTCGCGTGGGGCACACTGGGGTCCACACTCGCGCGGACCACGCTTGGCTCAGTGGGAATCGCGATCCCGGCCGCGACGCTCGCGACGTTTGGTTTCCTGTTCCCGATCTGCCTCGTCTTCGCGCCGCCCGGCTCGAACTACCCTCGCCCGCTCGGCTGGCTCGTGTTCGAGGCGCTCATGCTGGTCGCGCCACTCGCGGCATCGGGCTGGTGGTTCACGGCGCCCGACCGGGCGCGCGCGACAGGGCACGACCGCGCGGCTTCCGGCCCGCGCGTGCTGGTGTGGCTCGCTCTGCGGCAACTCCGGATCACCGGTCTAGTGCTATCGGCGTTTGCGCTCGCGTTCGGGTTTTCGCTCTTGGCGCCCGACACGCGGGTCGTATTCGTGTGGCCGGCGCTGGCGCTGGCCGCGGGCACGCTGGCCGGGGTGACCGCGTTCGGGGACGAACAGTCGAACCGGACCGCGGCGTTCTGGGCAGAAGGGCGGCTCCCGGTCGGACGGGCGTGGGCGGCGAAGATCGGGGTGCATCTGGTTCTCGTCGGCTGGCTGCTCTTGCTCCTTGCTCTACCGTCGGCGGTTCGCTCGCAGTTTGAGGTGCAACCGCGGTTCAGTTACGGACGCAGTACGTTCGCCGTGATCTTCCGCGACCGGCTATTCGACGAACTCGGGCCACAGTCGTGGAAGTACCTGCTGGTTCCCGCGGCGTACGGATTCGCGGCCGGGCACGTGTGCGGGATGCTGTTCCGCAAACTGATCGTCGCGTGCGGAGTCGCGGTGATGGTAGGGGGGTGCCTGGCCGCGCTGTGGGGACCATCGCTGCTGGGAGGCGGGTTGCGGCACTGGCAGGTGTGGCTCCCGGCCGCGGTGCTGCTCCTGACCGGGCGGTTCGTCGTCCGGTCGTGGGCTTGCGGGCGCGTCACCCACCGCGGCCCGCTGTTGCACCTCGCGGGCGGAACTGGTGCTGCGATCCTCGTCCTTGCGATGGGCCTCGGCTACCGGGTTCTGGAGGTACCCGATCTCCCCGACGCGGAAGACGACATCGCGTATGTCGATGCCCTGACGAAGTACGACGAGAACCTGAGTGGACGCGAATTCCGCAGCGCGACCGAGCGGTACGCGAGAACCGCGACTTCCGTCGCGCAGGAACCTGAACGCCAGGCCGACGCACGCCAACGCCCACGCCTCGACGAGCGACTGGACCTTGTACTCCGGCAGGGGTGGCCGCTTGCCCGGTCATTCCGGTTCCCGCTCTGGAAGGGGTTCCAAACGGAACTCGTATTCCAGCATCGGTGGCCGGTCTCCGATCCAGACCTCGCGTCGTGGCTAGACGGTGTGTACTCCGATGCGCACGTCGCCCCCGATGAATCGCACTGGTACGCGATAGCCACAACCGCCGGAACCAAGCCCGTGGGTATATTCGAGTTGCCCCAACTGTTCAACAATGTGGCGATGACTGCGGTGAGCCTCGAGAACGCGCGCCGGATGGCGATCGTGCTGCTGGTTCGCTCGCTCCAACAGCAAGCGGCCGGCGATTCCGGCGCGTTCGCGCCCGCGTTCCGCACGGTCCTGGCTCTGGCCCAAAACCTGCGGAACGGATCCGGCGTGATGGCGTTGCTCGCCGGAATCGAGGTCGAACGCTACGCCTTTCTCGCTGCGGACCGGTGGCTGGAACGCGACACCGGCTCCGCGGACCCGCTCCGCGCCTTGGTGCGCGAGATCGAGCGGCGCGATGTCCACGGCGATCTGGACACGCTCCCGCACTACCTCGCGGACCGGTACAGACTGCGCGAACAGATGCGGGCGCCGGGGTCATGGCTGTCAGCCAACCTGACCCCGGTCGGCGGAACCGAAGAACAAATCGCGGGGGAGGTGGATCTGGTCGCGTTCGCCTGGACCGTGTCGTGGGAACGCGAACGCACCCGCCGGTTGCTCGGTCTGGGGTTCGAGCAGGGGGCCAGCGGTCCCGTCGCCGAGCGAGCCGGGGTCGTTAGCGGGCGTCCAGGGTCCGGAATGCTTCTCACCCGAAACCGGTCAGTTGGCGACCTGGTCGAGAACGACCGAAACTTGCGCGCGCAACGCCGGGCGATGATCCTGAAACTCGCTGTGCGCGCGTACCAGACAGACCGGAGGTCCGCGCCAGTGGCGCTCGCGGACCTCGTCGCGGGCGGGTACCTCGGAGTGGTCCCGGCCGATCCTTATCACGAAGAGCAGCGGCCGTTCGGCTACCGCGTGTCCGCGGGGGAGAACCTGCGCGGCACGCGACTGAGCGGCCCGGGGCGCCTGGGCGATGAGGTTCAATTCCCGATCAAGCGAGGGCAGATTCTGGTCTGGAGCGTCGGGACCGACCGCAAGGATCAGGGCGGCCGGGTCGCGCCGGGCGGTTCGCGGGCGGAAGACCTCGTGTTCCTCGTACCGATGTTCCCCGCGTTGCCGAGGTAGCGATCGGCAGGACAGAGAGCAGGGGCCAGAGTCCTGTTCAGCGTTGGACCCGCAGGGGCCAGAGGCTTCTCGAATCGAGAACGTTCCACGCCCCTTCGGGTCGAACGCTAAACAAGACTCTGGCTTCTCTCCTCTATCCTCGACCTCACTCCACGAAAATGAACTCCTTCGCGTTGAGCAGGACATGCGCGAGGTCGGCCCACGCCTTCGACTGACGTGGCTCCCCGTACTCCTTCACCTGCTCCAGAATGAACACGGTCGCGGTGGCGAGTTCATCCTTCGTTGGCTCGCGCCCGAACGCGGTCGCGTACATCTGCCGCACGCGCTCCGCGGGCATCAGGTTCGGTGCCGCTAGCACGCGCTTCGCCCACAGTTCCGCTTGCTGAATCACGAACGGGTTGTTCAGCATCACAAGCGCTTGCGCCGGTACGTTGGACACGGTGCGCCGGCCGATCGTGGTGAACGGCGTCGGGTAGTCGAACGCAGTGAACATCGGGCTAATGAAGTTGCGGCGCACCTGAAGATAGACGCTGCGCCGGCCGTCGCCGTCGAGCGCCCCCGACGCCGGGCGACCGCGGCCGACCTGATGGTCGGTGAGGTGCGGCAGTACGCCCGGTCCTTCCATCTTCGGGTCGAGCCGCCCGCTGACCCCGAGGATGCTGTCGCGGATCGCTTCGGCTTCGAGGCGTTTCACGTTCTGGCGGTGCAGCAACTTGTTCTGCGGGTCCGCGATCACCGCCTTCGCGGTCTGGTCGGGCGTCGCCCGGCTCGATTGTCGGTACGCAGTGGAAAGCATCATAAGCCGGTGCATCGCCTTGATGCTCCACTTCTTCTCGACCATCTCAGTCGCCAACCAGTCGAGCAGTTCCGGGTGCGTGGGGAGTTGCCCTTGAAGGCCGAAGTCGTCGGGGCTGCGGACGATGCCTTCGCCGAAGTGGTGCTTCCAGAGTCGGTTCACGATGACACGCGCGACGAGTGGGTTCGCCGGGTCGGTGACGGTGCGCGCGAGTTCGAGGCGCCCGCTGCCGAACCCAGTGAACACCGGCTTGCCGAACGCTTCCAGCGTGGCGCGGGGTGCCTCGATGCCGGGGTTCTTGTGGCTTCCGCGGATGAACACACGCTCGTTGACACCGGCTCCGTCGGTCATCGTCGGGGCGCGTCGCGGGTCGGGGATCTTCGCCTCGAGTTCACGTGCCCGGGCGACGAGTTTCTCCGCCTCTGCCTTGGTGTTCGCGGGCAGATCCGGCGTTTGCGCTTTCGCGCCCGGTTCGCCCGGTGGCGGCGTGTCTGCGAACCAGGCTTCCGCAATCGCGACCCAACCCGGTCCGTCGTCGAGCAGTTCGAGGTACGCGGGTTGACCCTTCCACATCCGGAGATCGAAGGTCATCCACTTGAGTTCTTCGCCGTGGTTTATGCCCTGCGCGAGACCACCGTAGATTGGGTTCTGAATCAGTTGAAGGCCGTTTAGCACGAGTCGCGCGCGTGCGCTCTGCCCAGCGACGCGGATCGCGAGGTATGGCTTCTCGACCGTGAAAGTGGGCGAGCGGATCGCGCCCATGAGCTTGCGCGCGTCTAGCCCGCTGTGCGGGAAGCCGTCGCTGGTTTCCGGGAATGCTAGCCCGTCCGCGAACCACCGCTTGCGCCAGTCACCACCGAACCGGTCGAACTCGATAGCCTTTTCTCGCCATGCGACGCCTTGAGGCGAGCGCGCGGCCTCAGGTTGTTTCACTCTTCCCAGGACGCGATCCAACTCCGCCCGGGTGCCTCGCAACTCCTCAAGAATCTTCCGCGTGGGTGCCGGGTCGCTCACGTCGGCGCGGTTGAATCGCGAGCTGCTCAGCACGCCGAACAACGCGTAGTAGTCTTTCGTCGCGATTGGATCGAACTTGTGGTCGTGGCACCGCGCGCAACTGACCGTGAGGCCGAACACCGCCTTGCCGAACACGTCAATCTGGTTGTCGACGCGGTCGGCGTACTCCGCACGCGAATCGACTGGCGAGTGCTTCGCTTCGCCGAGCCACCAGAAGCCGGTTGCGAGGAGAGCCTCATTTGTGCCGTCGCGCGCGCGACGCGGCGTGGGTAAGAGGTCGCCCGCGATGTGTTCCGTCAGGAACCGGTCGAACGGCACGTCCGCGTTAAAGGCGCGAACGACGTAGTCGCGGTAGCGCCACGCGTCGGCAATCTCGAAGTCGAACTCGTGACCGTGCGTTTCGGCGTATCGCACGAGGTCGAGCCAGTGCCGGCCCCACCGCTCGCCGTACTGCGGCGAGGCGAGCAGTTTCTCGACCACTTTCTCGTAAGCGTCCGCAGCGTCGTCCTTCAAGAAGGCGTCGATGTCCGCGGGTGTTGGAGGCAACCCGATCAGATCGAAGTAGACGCGGCGCAACAGGGTCCGCTTGTCCGCGGGGGAAGCGAACGTCAGCCCTTCCTTTTCAAGTCGCGCGAGCAAGAACCGGTCGATGGGGTGCGTGCTCGCCTTCGGCTCGCGGCTAACCGGGATTGAAGGACGCTTGATCGGCGCGAACGACCAGTGCGCTTTCGCTCGCGCATGCAAGTCGAACTTCGCACCGACACCAACCGCCCCGGCGCCATCGTTGGGCCACGGTGCGCCACCCTTCACCCACTCTGTTAGCGTGGCGATGTCTTCGTCCGCGAGCTTGCCCTTCGGCGGCATCTTGATTTCGCTCGCGTAGCCGATGAGCGTGACGAGCCGGCTTTTGGCTGGATCGCCAGCGACGACCGCGTTGCCGCTTTCGCCGCCCTTCGCGAACTCGGCTTTCGCGTCGAGCCGTAACCGACCCTTTTGCACCTTCGCGTCGTGGCACTTGACGCAGTTCGCGACCAGAATGGGCCGCACCTTCTTCTCGAAGTAATCGTTGTCCACCGGTTCCGCGGCGCGGCTGAGCGCACCGGAAGTCAACAAAACGAAGACCGCGAACGTTGGGAATCGCATGAGGCTGGCTCGTGATCGAATGGCGGGAGGCGGGGCGCATCTATCTTGCCCGACTCGCGGGCCGGGTTCAACCCGTCAAAGCGGTTTCGCGTTGAAGAGATGCTGTGGCAATCGCGTGTCGTTCCCTCACGTCTTGAGCTGGCGCCTCGCGCCACGCAGTCTGTGAGGTGTGCTTTTCCCCTCGTATCCGCATGTTGACAACTGTAGGGAAGAGTGCAGAGACGTTCCGGTTCCGCCCCAGTCCTTCGAGGAGGTGCGTCATGTTTCGTGCGTTTGGTGCGATTGCCACGTTCGCGTTGGTCGCCGGGTTGGTCGTGGCTCAGGACGAGATCCGTCGCGGGACCGTGAAGTCCACCGATGCCGCGAAGGGCACGGTGACGATCACCGTGGGCGGCAAGGACGAAACCTTCACGGTCACCGGCGGCACTCGCGTGATGGGCGCCGACGGCAAGGTGATCGCAAAACCGTTCGAGGACAAGGGGCTGTCGCCGGGGTCGGCTGTGATGTTCAAGGCCGACAAGGACGGCAAAGGGCTTGTCGGACTGAAGTTCGGAGCCGGGAACCAACCGCCGGCCCCGAAGTTCGACGCATCCAAACTGAAGCCGCTCACCGGGATGGGCACGGAGAAGTACCAGGGGCACGACGGCGGGTTGTACGCGGGCGGCAAGAACGAGCGCCCGAAGGAACACGACGACGCCGGTCTTGCGCTCGCGAAGGCTATCCGACCGCTCGACGCGGACGGCAAACCCGCGAACACCGGCAAAGTGGTGATGCTCGCGGTCGGGATGAGCAACGCGACCCAGGCGTTCTCGACGTTCAAGAGGACCGCCGACGCCGACAAGGAGAAGCACCCCGACCTCATACTCGTGGACGGCGCACAGGGCGGGATGACCGCGGCCCGCATCAAAGACCCCAACGACAAGGCCAGCGGCACGAAGTACTGGGAGGTGGTCGATCAGCGGTTGAAGGCCGGCGGCGTGACTCGCGAGCAGGTGCAAGTCGCGTGGATCAAGCAGGCCGACGCGGGGCCGAACCAGGGCTTCCCGAAGTACGCGGAGACGCTCCGCGACGAACTGCGGCAGATCGTTCAGGCCATGCACAAGCGATTCCCGAACCTGAAGATCGTGTACCTGTCGAGCCGCACCTACGGCGGGTACGCGACAACCGGACTCAACCCGGAGCCGTATGCCTTCGAGTCGGGGTTCTCGGTGCGGTGGCTGATCGAGGAACAAACGAAGGGCGACAAGGAACTGAACTTCGACCCGAAGAAGGGCGACGTGAAGGCACCGTACCTGCTCTGGGGTCCGTACCTGTGGGCCAACGGAACCACGAAGAACTCGGAAGGTCTCGCCTACGAACAATCGGACTACGGCAACGACGGCACTCACCCGTCGCCCGCGGGTCAGAAGAAGATCGCCGAGCACATGCTGAAGTTCTTCATGTCAGACGCGACCGCGAAGCCGTGGTTCATGAGACCGACGAAGGAGTGATGCCACATGCTCACCAAAAGAGGATGACGCGAAAACGTAGTGTCTCAGTTTGTGGTGCAGGCTGCCCGCGTGCACCACAAACTGAGACACTCCAGTGAAAGAACGCGCTTGACCAAGATCCGATAGATCGCGGACAATAGCGCGGAGTCGTAGTCGATTCCCTAAAATGTTCTCCTCACAAGAATCGCACGGTTCTGGACACCTGCCCCGCCTCGCGCTCACCTGCTGCTCACCGATCTGTCGGAGCGATCCATGCGACGCGCTCGTTCCTTCACACATCTTTGTTTTCTTGCGGGTCCGGCCGCGTCGTTCGCACTGATTCTGTTGGCGGCTTTCGCGCTGCTTGCCCAAGAGAAGCCCGATAGCGGAAAGTCCGCTCCCGCAGGTACACCGGCCGAATCGCCGTCGTTTACTCGCGAAGTCGTGCCCGTCCTGAGCCGACTCGGTTGCAACGCCGGTGGCTCGTGTCACGGGATCGTGAAGGGGCAGGAAGGCTTCCGGCTCTCCCTGTTCGGCGCGCAACCGGCGGATGACTTTGCGCGACTGACGCGGGAATTCGGCGGACGGCGGCTCGACTCCAACCGGCCCGACAGCAGTCTCATTTTGATGAAGGCGACCGGGCAGGTTCCGCACGGCGGCGGCAAGCGAACCGAAATCGGGAGCCGCGACTACCAGATTCTGCGAGGGTGGATCGCGAGCGGCGGGCGGTTGGATGATGCCGCGAAGGCGCGTGTCACGCGATTGGTCGTTAGCCCGGCGGAACTGATCCTGAAGGTCGGTGAGTCGGGGCGATTGAAGATCACCGCGACCTACGCCGACGGCACGACCGCAGACGTGACCCACCTCTGCCGTCACGAGACGAACGATGCGGAAGTCGCGACCATCGACGCGTCTGGGACTGTTCAGGGCCGGCGCGTGGGCGACACGGTTGCCATCATCCGGTATGGCGCCGAACCGGTGCTCGCGAACCTGCTCGTTGTGCCGAAGGAGACGCGGAACGCGTTCCCCGACGTGAAGGCTCACAACTTCATCGACGAGCAGGTTCTCGCCAAACTGCGCGCGATGGACCTTCCGCCCGCGGCGCTCTGCGACGACGCCACGTTCCTCCGCCGGCTGTACCTCGACGTGACCGGCTTTCTACCACCACCCGAGGAAGTGCGGACGTTTCTCGCGGACAAGGCCGCCGACAAGCGGAACAAGAAGATCGACGAGGTACTCGGCAAACCGGGGTACGCCGAAATCTGGGCCGCGAAGTTCAGCGATCTCATCAAGCCGGTCGAGCGCGGCAACGACGGCAGCAACAACCTCGTCGGCGGGCAGGTGCTGCGTATCCGGTTCTATGAGTGGCTGCGAGCGCGCCTGGAAGAGAACACCCGATACGACCAGTTGGTTGAGCGAGTCTTCGTTTCGAGCAGCGTGGAAGGCCGGCCCGTTGAGGAGTGGATCAAGGAGTTTCAGGCGCTCCGCGAGGAGCCAACCAAGAAGAAGGACAAGACGCCAGGCACCAGCCCGCTGCTCTCGGTCTACAACCAACGGAAGACGCTCGACCTGTACTGGGAGCGAGACGGAGCCACGGGTGTCACCGGTGCGATGCAGTTCGCCCACGCCTTCCTCGGACTGCGACTCCAGTGCGCACAGTGCCACCGACACCCCTACGACACTTGGCAGCAAGACGACCTGCTCAGCTTCGCCAACTTCTTCACCGCGGTGAACACCGGCGGGTCGCGGAAGAACAGCCCGGAGGTCGAAGCCTACAAGGAGAAACTCCAGCCTGAACTGAAAGCGTGGGCCGAGGAACTCAAGAAACTGAGCACGTCGAAGGACGCGGCCGACAAGAAGAAGGCATCGGAACTGCAAGCGAAGATCGCGGCGACTCAGGCGCCATTCGCAACCGAGGTCGCACCGCTGAACGGCGCGCCGGTCGGGTCGGTGCGCGTGACAAGCCCACTGGGGTCACAAGCGTCGAGCGTGACCCGACTCTTGGGCGACAAGGCCCCTGCTGAACTGGCACCCGGTCAGGACCGGCGGAAACAGGTGATGGAGTGGCTTCGCAAGCCCGACAACCCATATTTCGCACGGGCGATCGTGAACCGCGTGTGGGAGCATTACATGGGTCGCGGGCTGGTGGATCCGGCGGACAACCTCTCGCCTCTGAATCCGTCGTCGCACCCCGTCTTGCTCGACACGTTGTCGCGAGACTTCATCAAGAGCGGTTACGATCTGAAGTGGCTGCACCGCACGATCCTCCAGAGCCGGACCTATCAGCAGAGTCACGAGGCCGCGAAAGCGAGCGCACGCGACACCCGCAACTACGCGCGGTTCCAACTCCGCCGGTTGCCTGGCGAGGTGATTCTCGACGTGGTGAATCAGGCGACCGGCGCGAAGGAGAAGTACCCGGCGACGTGGATGTTCCGTGAAGGCGAACGCGCGGTACTCACTGCGGGCGTGATGGTAGATGTCTACAACTTCTACAACATCAACGACCCCTTCCGGTATCTCGTCTTCGGTCGGCAACTCCGACGCACCAACGTGCAGTGCGATTGCGAACAGGGGCGCGACGTATCCCTGCCGCAACTGCTGTTCATGGCCAATCACGAAGAAGTTCGTCGCAAGATCACCGCCGACGACGGCCGCGCCGCGTTGCTGGCTAACAACGACAAGTTGACCAACGAGCAGCGGATCGAAGAACTATTCCTGGCCGCACTCGGTCGGCTTCCGAGCGCTGACGAACTGAAGGCAGGGCTGGAGTACGTCAAATCGAGCATCACCCCGCGAAAGGGACTCGAAGACGTGCTCTGGAGTCTGGTGAATACGCGCGAGTTTCAGTTGAACTACTGACGAGCGAAGCCGCTTGCGGCTTAGCAACCCAAGGAGTCTCCCATGAAGCCCGGTTGCCGCGAGTACCATCGGTTCAGCCGCCGTGACGCTCTACGGGTCGGCGGCGCGACGTTCTTCGGCCTCACTGTGCCGCAGCTCCTGCGAGCACGTGAGGAGAGTCTGGCCGTCACACCTGCGAAGGCCAAGCAAGTGCTGCTGGTTTGGATGTACGGCGGGCCGTCGCAGATCGACATGTTCGACCTGAAGCCCGGCTCGAAAAAGGACGCGGTGCGACCGCTGTTCAAGCCGATCCAGACCGCGCTGCCGGGGCTTCACGTCAGCGAACTGCTACCGCGAATGGCCCGCATCGCGGACAAGTACACGGTGCTACGCTCGATGTGGGCCGGGTCGCTTCATTGGACCCACTCCGCCCTCGCGTACATGCTCTGCGGCAACCCACGAACGCCGAACACGCTCGCCTACCCGACGATGGGTTCGGTGGTCGCAAAGGTGAAGGGTGGACCAGCCGACATGCCCAACTACATCGCGCTGAACATGTTCCCCGCGAAGGGCGCCGATGGCGTACCCGGTGCCGGCGACTGCTTCCTCGGGGCCGCTTACGAACCGCTCGTGCTGCAACCCGACGCCAGCGCCAAAAACCCAATGGCCGAGATGCTCGTTGCCCCACACCTCGACGTGAAGACCTTCGAGCGGAAGACGAACCTGCTGAAAGCGTTCGACCAGAAACTGCGGAACATGGACCGGCTCGACCCGCTGGTCGAGGCGATGGACCAGCACCAGCAGAAGGCGTTCGACATGCTGCGGTCGCCGAAGATCCGCGAAGCGTTCAACCTCTCGAAACTCTCCCCGAAGGTGCTCGACCGCTACGGCCATTCCAAGCACCCCTACGGCGGCGGGGACCAGAACCAGAGCCTGCTCGTCGCACGCCGCCTGATCGAAGCCGGTGCGCCGTTCGTTCACGTCGATTACCAGAACTGGGACTGGCACGGGGCACCGGAGAACGTTTCGGGGCAGCCGAAACTGTTGCCGCAGTGGGACACGGGGATGTCCGCGCTGCTGGAAGACATGGACGATCGCGGGCTGCTGGAAAACACGATCGTCATCGCGATGGGCGAGCAGGGTCGCGGGCCGCTGGACCGGAATCACTGGAGCGGCACGCAGTTCGTGCTCCTGGCCGGTGGCGGGTTCGCTCGCGGGCGGGTCGTCGGTGCCACCGACGCTGACGGCATGAAGCAAACCGAGGACGAGTGCTTCCCAGAAGACCTGGCTGCGACCATCTACGGGCAACTCGGTATCGACCCGCACGCACAACTGATGGCCAACGGCGAACGCCCCGTTCGCATCGTGGACAAGGACAGTATCAAGGTAATCAAGAAAGTCCTGGCGTGAGCCGCGTAAAGCGGCTGCGGGTGACCCCGCGACCGCTTCTGTTTCAGGCGACCACACCGAACGTCAACCGCCCGCCCCCCAACCACCTTTCGGAGAATCCCTATGCGTTTGACAACGCTTACAGTCCGCACGGCACTTTTACCGCTCGCCTTCTTCGCCTTCGTGTCGGCCACCAGCGGCGCGGACGTGATCAAGAACGCCACCGTCGGCACACCAAAACTGAAGTCCATCGATGCCGTCAAGTTCGCCCCGGACGGGGTTCTCCTCATCGGGGATGGTCCGGGGGCGCAACTCGTCGCCGTGGACACCGGTGACGTGAAACCGATGCCGTGGAAGGCTGACGCGAAGACCGCGAAGATCGACGAGAAGCTCGCCGCACGGATCGGCGCGCAGGCGAAGGGCATCGAGATCCGCGGCATGGCCGTCAACCCGGCTTCGCACACCGCGTACTTCGTCGTTCGCAAACTGGATGACAGGAAGACGCTTCTGCTCACCATCGACGGGGCCGGCGCGGTGAGTGAGTACGCACTCGAAAAGGTGAAGCACGTCGTGATCCCGCTACCGAAGGGCGAGGCTGCCCCGGTGAGCCGCATCACCGACATCGCGTGGATGGGCGACCGGGTGCTGGTCGGGGCTGTGGCGAGCGAGGAGTTCGCGTCGAAGGTGTGTTCCATCCCCGCGCCGCTCGACCCGAAGGCCACCACGCTTGGGTTCAGCACCGAGACCTACCACGTCTCGCACAAGAAGTGGGAGACGCGTGCGCCGATGACCTCGCTGGTGCCATACGAGTCGAACGGGAAGAAGTACGTCGTCGGGGCGTTCGCCTGCACGCCGGTGGTGCGCTACCCGCTGGACGACGTGAAGGCCGGGGCGAAGGTCAAGGGCGAGAGCGTGATCGAACTCGGGTCCGGCAACCAACCCCGCACCATGATCGCGTACGAAAAAGGTGGCAAGTCCTTCGTGCTGATGAACACCTTCCGCTTCCACCACAAGAGCAAGCCGTTCGGGTGGAGTCCGTACGTAACGTTCCGCATGGAGTCGGGGCTGTTCGCGGAGAACGAGAAGTTGAACGACAAGGCGATTCTGCGGCTGACCGGCGACAAGCCGGCCACGGACAAGATCACGATCGTGGCAGAGTTCGAGGGAACGATCCACCTCGACAAGCTCGACAAGGAACGGGCGCTGGTCGTGAAAGAGGAGAAGGAAGGCGGGCTGACACTCGCCGCGATTCCGCTGCCGTGATCGTAGTGTGTCTCCGCTAAAGTGTCACGCGTTGGAGTGTCTTGTTCTTCGCCCTGAAGGGGCGGGACAACTTAGCCCAGGGCAAAGCCCTGGGTTGTCACGGCGTTTGATCTCCAGGCTGAAAGCCTGGGACAGGTGGCGTGTCGCACCCCTTCAGGGTGCAAAGTCACTGACGCACGAACCCCATGGCGTTGCCCTGGGCTGAGTTATCCCGCCCCTTCAGGGCGAAGAACAAGACACTCCAACGCGTGACACTTTAGCGTGGACGCACTACTTTGAAAGACCGCACATGTTGCACATCATTCTGTTCGTGTGCGTCTTCGCCGCGCCGGTCAGGGTCCAACCCGGGACGCACGCGGCGGAAGTCGCTGTGATCGCCCGGCTGCCCGGTGACGTCCCTGCGGGCAAGTTAACGCAGAACGACGGCGAGAAGTTGCTTCGCTTCGTGCTGGTTTCGGAAACCGGCGACGTGACCGGGCCGGCGATGCTCGGTTCCTACGAGCGGCGCGGCGACCTGCTCACGTTCACGCCACGGTTCCGACTCACGGCAGGTGAGCGCTACCTCGCTACACTGACCGTCGGGGCGACCACTTTCCGTGCCGAGTATCGTGTTCCCGCCAATCCACCTGCGAAGCCCGCGACCGTCGCGGCCGTTTATCCATCAGCGGATGAACTCCCCGCGAACCTGCTCAAGTTCTACCTGCATTTCTCGAAACCTATGCGCGAAGGTCCGGCGATCTTCGACCGAATCAAGCTCCTCGACGAGAAGGGCGAAGAGGTCGAAGACCCGTGGCGCCGCACCGAACTCTGGAACGAAGACGCCACCCGACTCACGGTGTGGATTCACCCCGGACGCATCAAAGAGGGAGTGAACCTACGGGACGAGATCGGCCCCGTACTGGAGCCGAACCGCCGGTACGTGCTCGTGCTGAGCGAGAAACTATTGGACGCGGACGGGCGACTGCTGGGCACGGTCTTCAAGAAGACATTCCGCACGACGGCTGTCGTGCGCTCCGCGCTCGAATTGAAGGACTGGAAACTCGACGTCCCAAAAGCCAACACGACTCAGTCGCTCGAGCTGCGATTCCCGCGACCGCTCGACCGCGCGCTGCTCGGCCGCTCACTCACAGTGCTCGACGCGAACGGCGAACTCGTCCCCGGTAAGGCAACCGTTGGCGAACGCGAACAGTCGTGGACGTTCCAACCAGATCGCCCCTGGAAAGTCGGTGACTACACACTCAGCGCCCACGAGAGTCTCGAAGACCTCGCGGGGAACACTCTCCTTCGGCCTTTCGATCTGGACCTGAAGTTGCCCGCGAAGAAGGAAGCGCCCCGGACGCTCCGGTTCCGCGTCGGATCGTGATACGGTCCGGCTACGCTGCGCGAGGTGTTACCAGGAAACCGGCGCGATCACTCTTTCTCCCCGGCCCGGACGATCCCGTTGAAGAACAGCTTGAACGTGCCGTGAGGTTGCGCCCGGAACAGCACGAGCGGGCCGTACAGCACCAGTCGACCTTTACCTACCTGTGCGTCCACTACCGCGACCCCGCCGATCAGGTGCTCCTGACCGAACGCCCACCCGCTCCGCAGTGGCGTCTTGTCGGCGAACCACGCGACCCGCGTTAGCCCTGCCTTCTCAGCGTTGACCGGAAGCCGGAACGTCGGGCTGTTCGAGAACACCACGTCCACCTCGTCCGCAAGTCCCCACGCAAGCGGGTGGGTGGAGTCCACCTTCGCGCGCAGCACCGACGGTGGAACGTAGAACTTGTCGCGGCCGATTGGCTTCTCTTTCCCGTCTGCGTCCATCGTCACGAGGTGGTTCTCCACTGGCAGGCCGAGTTGCTTGGCGAGCGCCGTCGAGTCGCCGATGGTGAGTATCGTGCCGCCGTCTTCAAGGAACTTCTTCAGTTGCGGGAGCGTCTTGGTGGTCGTTATGCTCCCGCGGCGCCCGCGGTAGTCGGCGGGAAGGGCAAGTTCGTCGATGACTCCGGGGTCCGCCCCTTTGCCTGTGCCGATCGCGCCGTCCACAAGAACGATCACGTCGAACTTCTCGCGCAGCCCACCACGGTCCAGTTCCGGTGGATAGACGACCTGGAACGGGAACTCGAATTGCTCGAACAGCCAGCGTGCCCAGCCCGACGGCATCGACCCGCCGTAGCGGTCCCACAGCGCGACCCGCACCGGCTTGAGCGTGACCGCTTCCTTGCCCGGCGCGCCCGGTGCACCGACGAACCGCGTGCCGAGTTGTTCCGCGATCTTCTCCAGGCGAGCGACGGTGTCGTCTTTCTTGGTGATGAAGAACATTCCGGCCGGATGTACCGTGCCCGCGACCGTGAACGGTTCCTTCAGTCGCCGTACCTCTTCGCCCGCGGCGAGCAGTTGGTTAACAGCGCGGAAAGCGTCGTTCGTGCGCGTGTGAAGGAAGAACCCGACCGCGTCCTTCGCGTCGAGTACCTTAGCGGGCGGAGGCAGCATCTCCTTGGTCACGTGCTCGAACGGTCCGGCAATGCCGTCGAGTACGCGGTCGAACTTCACACCCATCTGGAACGCGAGCGTGTAGCCCGCAGCGTCATAGGGCGGCGTTGGTGGCGCGCCGGGGTACGCGAAGTCGTCCGGGTGGTCTTGCGGTTCGAACATGTCGAGCACGTGCGAGCGGAACGCTTGCGCGCTCTTCACGACGTAGGAGCCGGCCGCGTACTTCTTCCCGCCGATCTCGAATGCGGCCGTCGCCCGGTGAACCTTCACGCCGGTCGCGATAAGGATGTTGACGAACTTCGTCACGGTGAGGAAATCCGGCTGGTCGACAGGGAGAACATACACGCGGGTGTCGCGTTTCGCCGGGTCGCGGAAGAACTTCTGGAACGCGCCCGCGCCGGTCTCGCCCTTTGCAGCTTGCACCATCTTCGGCGTCACGGTCCAGCTATCCTTGTGCCCGCGATCGGTCGCGTTCTTGCCCATCAACCAGATGTTGCGCAGAAGTTGCTCGCGGTGCCGCGAGGCGTAGTCGAGTACCGCTTTGTTCGCGGTAACGGAATAATCGACCGACTGGCGGAAGTGCCACTCCTGTGGCGCGATCGGTGCGAGGAAGTCGGCGCGGGGAAGTTGCATCGCGGGGTTGAATGGGATGCGTGTCGGCGTGGGGCTGCCGATCGTTTCCGTGAGCAGCCCGATCATGTTGTGGAAGTAGGAGGTGGTGCGGAGACCACCGTTGAACCACGTCGAGTAGCGGGCACCGGAGCGGGTTGTCGCGCCGGGCTTGTCCTCGACGAGGAACCGTTGCATCATCGCCGCGCCGAGCGCGTCGATGCCGCTGATCACGAGGGGATCGATGTTGTAGTTGAACGGGTCGCGGAACGGTGGGCAGAACAGCACGGTGCCGGGCGGGCCGGTCTGATGATGGTTGTACACCACCTGCGGATACCACTCGCGGTACATGACGCGGTTCATGTTCCGCGTCTCGGCCTGCGTGTTCGCGTAGAAGTCGCGGTTGTTGTCGTGACCGATGTACTTCTGATAGAGCCGCGGCAGTGACGCGAGCGACCGCTTCTTCGGGTCTTTCTCGCGCATGTACCAGTCGGAGCAGAGGTCCATCCCGTCCGGGTTCGCGTGAACGAAGAGTATCACCACGTCATCGAGTATGCGAAGCGTCTCGGCGTCGTTGGCGGAGAGCAACTGGTAGATGGTTTCGGCCATCGCTTGCGCGCACAGCACTTCGCTCGCGTGCAACCCGCCGTCGATCCACACAACCGCCTTGCCCTCGGCCGCGAGGTTCATGGCTTCGTCTGGTGTGACGCCGTCCGCGTTCGCGAGTTTGCCAGCGATCTCGCGGTAGCGGTCGAGTTTCTTGTGGTTTGCGAGCGAAGTGACGACCGCCATCAGTTGCGGGCGCCGCTCCGCAGTGGCGCCGATGTTGACTACCTTGAGCCGGTCGGATTCCTTCTCGAGTTTGGCGAGATACGCCGCGTACTGTTCGTAGTTCGCGAGACAGTAATCGTCACCGAGATTGAACCCAAAGTGCGTCTTCGGCGTGGTGACCCGCGGCGCGGCCGGTTGCGCGGCCGCGGGTTCGGTGTTCAGCAACCAAACCAAAGCGACCAGCCCAAAGCACGCGGCCAGCCGGCGAGTGAAGTGGTGGACCCCTCGCATGGAGATTCCTCAGCCGATGACGGGATTACGGTCCGGTGTACGAGGGTCGGGCCCGCGGCGTGCGGCTCGCGCAGTTCGCCGGCACCGTTCCTACTTCAACCCGCCCAAATACTTCAACGTCTCGCCCACTCCAACCACGTCCGCAAAGCGAGCCTGAATGTCGAACAGCGTCCACTCATGGGCGACCTCGGAGCGGTCCTGAACCGCTTCGCGGATGATCACCGGCTTCAGGTAGTTACTCTTCGCATCGACCGCGGTGGCACGCACGCACGCGCTCGTCGAACACCCGGTGATTAGAAGCGTGTCCACGCGATGCGCGATCAGGTGGCCGATCAGCGGCGTGCCAGCGAATGCGCTCGCGTGTTCCTTGTAGAGCACCAACTCGCCCGGTTCGGGGCGCACCCGTTCGTCGATCTCGCACGCGCGGCGGTCCCACTTGCGGAACTTCGGCGAGAAATCCGCGGCCGACTTGAACTGCGGGCGTTCGTCGTACGCCGACGTGGTGTAGTAGACGGGCACTCGCTTCGCGCGAACTACGGGTAACAGTTGGCGGATCGCCTCGATCGCGGGGTCGAGCCTCGCGGAACCGCCGGCATACGCGGGGTCTGTCCAACCGTAAGCCATGTCGATGACGACCAGAGCCGGACTTTCCCCAAAGCCAAACCGGTCCTGGAAGATGCCCCGTTCCTTGTAGTAGGCATCCACCGCACCCATCGCGGCCTGTAACCCTTCGAGCGAATTCATACGTGGCCCCCGAACCCGGTTGGTCCCAGACTATTGTGTTGGTTGTAACCACCGGCTCGCGTGAGTGCAACGCCCCAGAGAAAAGGAGCGAACGCAAACCGCAACGCGACGAGACGCGACTGAAGCGAAGGGCGCCGAAAATGGAACGGGCACCCTGACACCGCCACCAGGAACGGAGCCGGTAAAGACAATTCCGCACAAAGTCGCGTGGTTCGTTTCGCACTACCACCAGCAGCGGTCGGCGTCGAACTCCACCATGCCGTAGTTCTCCGGTGCCGCTGACGGAGCGCTCGCCTCGCGAGCCTGCTCGCGTTCGTACTCGCGACGGCCCTTCAGCCGTAACCACGCGTGCTCGACGAGACTCGTCGGGGCGGTCTCTTCGCGGTCTACCCGAAGGAAGTGTTCTTCCTCCGCGTTTGCCGGGCGCGCCAGCCCCGACGCGAGCGTCTCCAGCCGCGGGCCGTACCGCTCCAGAGCATTCACCTCGTTCGCGGGGAAAACAGACACGTCGCAGCCAAACGCGAACAGTACAGCGGTTGCGTGCTTCGGGGTTACTTTCGCCACGGCTATTACTCCACGGTCCCACAGAGTTGAAGGGACAGCGTGAATTGTTCAGATGTTCGCGCGGGAAGTCAATTCGCTGGCAGTGGCTTTCAAAGTAGTAGGCACACTCCGTGCGCCATGGCTCGGCGAGCGAGAATCGCTCGGCGTTCGGCAGGGTCGCGGCGACGGCACACGGAGTGTGCCTACTACTTTGAATCACATGTGAAAGTGGCAGTTCGCGTTCTCGCACGTGTCCGGTAGCGATGGGCGCCAAGATGCTTCCGCATGATGTCGCGGAGCCAGAGCTAGCCGCGAAGGGAATACGCCGGTCTATCAACCGCCCTTCGCAGGCTGACATCGGCCGCCCTCCGGGGCTAAAACCCAAGCCGCCCCCTGCCATCTGTACAACGATTCCTACTTTCACTTCAGCCGATCCAGGCCCATACCGGCGCGGATCGCTTTACCCTTCACCTTGAACTTCACCGTCAGTTGGTCGCCGCCCGTGATGCTGAACGCGACCGCGTCCTTCCCGGTGATCGGGCCGTCGCCGAATGCGTCCTTGAGCAACGCCTTGAGTTCATCAGGCTTCAGGTCGGGTTGGATCAGCGGCAGCAACTTCGCGATCGCAACATCACCCGACACGACCGGCACCGGCACCGCCTTCGCCTTCAGCCCTTTGCGAATCGCGTCGCCACTCGACTCGATGCTGAACGCGACATGTCCGTCAGAGATCGCCAGCCACACCGAGTTCTTCACACCGAAGATCTTCTCGAGCTTCTCGTCCGTCTGCTTCAGCACGATTTGGTGCAGGTTGAAGTCGCCGATCTTCTCCACGTCGAACTTGAACTCAACGAAGTCCGCGACGAACACTCCGTAGTCCTCCACGGCCTTCTTCACGAACTTCTCGATGCCCTTCCCCTCCTTCACCGCGAGTGCGGCGAGTAGGTGGTAGTGGCCCTTCGTGTTCGGTCCGTACAGCGCCGCCGCCGCGTCGAGTTCGCCGCCCTTGAGCGTCGGGCCGATCGCATTGACAAGCGCCTTCAGCACGTCCTGCTGGTCGTTCGGGGCGTTCTTCACCGCGTCCGCGAGCAAGGCGTCGATGGCCGCAGCGTACTCCTTCTTGGTGCCGTCGGTGACGGCGAGTTTCGCGTTCACGCGGGCTGCGGCTCCGGGCGACGCGACAATGCCCGCGGGCAGACTCGTCTTGTTCCCGAGCGCCGTGAAGTTCTTCGCGGTGGCGGAACCACTCTTCGCGGCGATCGCGACTTCGGCTGTGATGTCGTCGGTCTTCGGGTCCGCGAACAGTTTCACGGACAGTTGCTTGCCATCGTCGGAAGTCCCCTTCACGCCGGACAGGAGCGTGTCGAAGATGAAGTTCTTGAGCTTCTTCTCCGCGGCGGTTTCGTTGTCCGCGTTCTTCTTGCGCTCGTCGTTGACCCCGAGTTCAAACTGACCGAACAGGAACGTGCGCAGGTCCGCCGGGATGCGGTCGATATGAACGATGATCGACGCGACCGAGCCGTCGTCCTTCGCGAAATACACCTTCGGCTGAACGAGCAACTTGGGGTCGAGATCTTTGGCCTTCTGTGAAACGTAGGCGTAACCGTTGGCGAACCGCAGGTGAACGTGTTCGACGGCCGGCACTGGCACCGCGACCTTGTGAGTGCCATCGTTGCCCTTCTCCGGCGCGAGGTTGTATTTGACCAGCGCGGCGAGGAAGGTCTTCTCGTCGGCGACAGGAATCATGATGACGAACGGGCTGGTCGCAACGTCTTTCTCCAGGGTCGCGTAGACGCCGATGGGCTTCTTGGGGTCGATGCCCTCGATGCCCTTTCCATCAGCGCTGAGGTTCTTGATGAGTTCGCGTGCCTGCTCGACCACGTTCTCTTTTCCGGCCAGGCCCGCGACGTACTCGAACTTGTCCACCAGATCGTTCACGGATCGCAGCCGTACTTCGACCGTGGGTTCGGTGACTTTGGGTTGCGCGGACGCGAGGCCGCTTGCGAAGAACGCGACCGCGAGCGCGGCCAGCCATCGGAATCGCATGGGTTATCTCCAGAGTGAGTGTGTCGCCAAGTCTACCCTTTGGCGCGGGGGAAAGTGTCAGCCGCGGGGAGAAATCCTAAAACCTCACAGTTAGCCGAAAGCCGAAGGCGAGCGCGCAAGTTTGGCGTGTGAGGAGCGACATGAGCCAGAAAACATGGGGCGGACGGTTCACGGGCAGCACGGATTCGCGCGTGGAAGCGTTCACGGAGTCTATCAGTTTCGACCGGCGACTGTACCGGCACGACATCATCGGGAGCCAGGCGCACGCGACAATGTTAGCCGAGGTGGGCCTGCTCACCGCGGCCGAAGCGACTCAGATCGTGACCGCGTTGGACGAAATCGGCGCGGACATCGAAGCGGACAAGATGGAATTCACCATCTCGCTGGAAGACATCCACACGCACATCGAGAAGGCGCTGATTGCGAAGTTGGGCGACACCGGGCGCAAGTTGCACACGGGCCGAAGCCGCAACGATCAGGTGGTCACGGACCTGAAACTCTGGACTCGCGACGCGATCGACGAACTCGATACGCTGCTTCTCGATCTGCAAAAGGCGTTCGTGGAATCGGCCGAGCGCGAACACGGCGTGGTGATCCCCGGTTACACGCACTTACAGCGCGCACAACCGGTGCTCGCGGCGCACTACTTCCTGGCGTACACCGAGAAGTTTCAGCGTGACCGCGAGCGATTCCGCGACTGCCGGACGCGACTCAACGTGCTCCCCCTCGGTGCCGCGGCGCTCGCGGGCACGTCGCTCCCAATCGACCGCGAATCGGTTCGCGCCAAACTCGGTTTCGATTCAGTCGCGCGTAACAGCCTCGACGTTTCCAGCGACCGCGACTTCGCGCTGGAGTTCGTGTTTACGCTCTCGCTCGTCGCGACGCACCTGAGCGGTTGGGCAGAGGAGTGGGTGATCTGGAGCACGACCGAGTTCAACTTCCTCGATCTGCCAGATGCGTTCTGCACCGGGTCGAGCATTATGCCGCACAAGAAAAACCCGGACGTGCTTGAACTCACTCGCGGCAAGAGCGGTCGCGTGATCGGCGCCTTGCAGCAGCTCTTCGTGCTGGTGAAGGGTTTGCCGCTGGCATACAACCGCGACCTTCAGGAAGACAAGACCGCGATATTCGACGCGTTCGACACGGTCGCGGGCTGCCTCGCGGTCGCGGCGCCACTGGTGCGCCAAACTAAGTTGCGGCGTGAAGTGATCGCGTCGCGTCTGGACGCGGGCTTCCTCGACGCGACCACTCTGATGGAATCGCTGATCGCGCGCGGCGTCCCAATGCGTTCGGCGCACGAAGTGGTAGGGAACCTGGTGCGCGAGTGCGAGCAGCGCAAGTGCCGGCTCGCGGACCTGCCCGACGCGATGTTCCCGGCGCCTGAGGTGAAGGCATCGCTGGGTGTGACGAACGCGCTGAGCGCGTTCAAGAGCTATGGCTCGACGGCCCCGGCGGAAGTCACGAAACAACTGGCGGAATGGAAAAATCGTCTCGGAATCTGAAGGGATACCATAGTGCTGTCTACCCCTGTGGGCCGCGTGCGCGCGGCGGGCCTCGTTGAAGGCGTTTCGGCGCTGCTGTTGTTCTTCGTCGCGATGCCGCTGAAATACGGCCCGCCAGCGGGGTCCGAAGTTTCGGTTCTCGGCAAGCAGGTCGTGTTCTACGTCGGGTCCGTTCACGGCGGGTTGTTCGTGCTGTACGCGCTCATTACGTTCATCGCGTGGGGCAAAGGCGCGATCACGTTCAAGTTCGTGGCCTACGCCGCGATCGCGTCTATCGTTCCGTTCGGCCCGTTCGTGATCGATCGCGTGTTGAAGCGCCACGAAGATCGCACGACGCCGGACACCGTTGAGGCACAGCGGTAGAATCTTCACGAACCGCTTTCAACCACGAGCATCACATGGACCACTTCGACTACCGCGACCGCACCCTGTTCTGCGAAGACGTGCCCGTTCCCGAACTCGCCGCGAAGTACGGCACGCCGCTCTACGTGTACTCGCAGCACGCGCTCGTTAGCCGCCTGAAGGAAGTGCAGACCGCGTTTGCGGAAGCCAAACCGGTCATCTGCTACAGCGTGAAGGCCAACGGCAACCTCTCGCTGTGCCGGCTCATGGGCCAACACGGGTCCGGGTTCGATGTCACCTCGCAGGGCGAGTTCCAGCGCGCGCTGAAAGCCGGGCCGTCTGGGTCGAAGATCGTGTTCGCGGGCGTCGGCAAGTCGGACGCGGAAATCGAGTTTGCGCTCAAGAACGATGTCTTCCTCTTCGACGTGGAGAGCGAACAGGAACTGCACGCGATCGGGGCCGTCGCGCAGAAACTCGGCGTGAAGGCAAACGTCGCGCTTCGCGTGAACCCGGACCTGCCGCCGAAGACACATGTGAAGACCGACACCAGCGTGAAGGGCGTGAAGTTCGGCCTCGACATCGAAACCATTGTGGATGTCGCGAAGACCGTGGTCGGGCACCCAGGTCTCGCGGTAGTCGGGCTTCACATGCACCTCGGCTCGCCCATCCTGAAAGCCGACCCGTACCGGCAGGGGGCGGAAAAGGGCGTCACACTCATCAAGCAGTTCCGCGCGCAGGGCCACGACATCAAGTTCCTGAACATGGGCGGCGGGTTCGGCATCAACTACCGCAAGGACGAGGCGAAGCCCGCCAGCGCGTTCGCTGAAGCGATCATGCCCTCGCTCCGCGAAAGCGGCTGTCAGCTCATCCTCGAACCGGGCCGCTTCATCGTCGGCAACAGCGCGATCCTGCTGAGCCGCGTCGTGTTCACGAAGTCCACCGGCGGGAAGCACTACATCATTCAGGACGCGGCGATGAACGACCTCATTCGTCCCACGCTGTACGGCTCGTTCCACCGCGTCTGGCCGGTTGCGCCCAGCACGGATGTGCCGGTGAAGCCTGACGTGAACGGTGATCCGGATGACCCACAGCCGTTCCGTGCGATGCCGAACTGCTTCACTCAGGACGTGGTCGGGCCGGTGTGCGAGAGCGGCGACTACCTCGCCAAAGACCGCCCCTTGCCGACCATGAAGCGCGGCGATCTGCTCGCGGTCTTCTCGGCCGGTGCGTACGGCATGGCGATGGCTTCCAACTACAATTCGCGCGTCCGCGCGGCCGAAGTACTCGTTACAGGCCGTACACATCGACTGATCCGCCGCCGCGAGACGTTCGCGGACCTCGTCGCATGTGAAGTGGATTGCTTAACCTGACCGGCGCTGACACAATGAAAGGTTGAATAGTCGAGGAAGAACCTCTCCCCCCACCCCCCTTCCCCTAAGAAGGGAGGGGGTTGGGGGAGAGGTTCCCGTAGCCAATTCAGCACTCGCGCCCGACCGCACTGAGGAGACACCCGGTGAGAACCGCTTCGTTCCTCGCCCTCGCATTGGTGATCGCGCTGACGCACACTGGGCGCACCACCGCGCAGCCGCCCAAGGGCCAAGTCCTCAAGCCACTCGAACACTACGCGAAGTTCCGCGAGACGATGAACGAAGGGAAGTTCGACATCGCGGGCATCTTCCTCGACGACTTCCTCAAGAGCGGACCCGCCGATGCGGACTTCCTCGAACTCGAAAAGAAGTACGGCACGACCGTCTTCCAGCAACTCCGCACCGTGCCGAAGTATTCCGACGACCCGGCCACAGAGAAGAAGATTCGCGACAACATCGAAGAACTCAACAAGCGCGCGTTGGCGGTCAACACGAAACTCCTCTACACGCCCGAGCGCGTGAGCAAGTACATCCGCAACCTCGGCGAAACCTACGAAGAGAAAGTGTTTGCGCAGCAGGAACTGAAGCGGACGGGCGAGTACGCGATCCCGTTCCTGATTGAAGCGATTCGCACTAACCCAAGTAAGGAACTGTACGCCGGCATTCTCGAAACGATCCCGATCCTCGAAGGCCCAACGATGTCGGGGTGGGTCGCGTCACTCGACGGGTTATCGGCCGACCGGCAGTACGGTGTGCTGACCCAACTCGCGAAGCGCCGCGACGTGCTGAACCTGCTCACGGTCGCACAAACAGACTTCACACCCTACCTCTGGCGAATCCTGTCGAAACCCCGCACGGACAACCCCACGCTCTTCGACCTCGCGCAACAACTGCTCAATGAATTGATCCCCGGAGCGAGGGCGGACGCAAAGCGCCCGGAGGTCGAACTCACCGCGATTGCCCACAAGTTCTACGACCACAAGGCGCGCTACCTTGGCGCCAGGACAAACCCCGACGGCAGCCCGACCCAGGTGCCGGTGTGGATCGCGACGCTGGAAGGGATCGTGCTGAAGGTCGACCGCAAGCCGGACGTGCCCGTAGGCCAGGCGGAAGAGTACTACGGTCTCCGCTACGCCCGGTGGGCGCTGGAGATGAAGCCGGATTACGAGCCGGCTCAGTCGCTGGTGCTGTCGCTCGCATCCGAGCGGGCCGTGGAACGGTCGCGTGCCGGGAACCTCGCGATTTCCGAACCCGCTGTGTATCAACTTCTGTCCGACGCGCCATCGCAAACGCTCATCGCACTGCTGTCGCGCGGCCTGACCGAGAAGCGAACCACGCTCGTGCTCGCGATGGTGCAGGTACTCGGCGACCGCGCCGACCGCGAAGCGGCGACCCCGCCTGCCGGGACCGGCGGAAAATCGTCCCTCCTGGTTCGCACGCTCTCCTACCCCGACCACGCGGTGCAGTTTGCGGCGGCCACCGCCCTGCTCCGCTCGCCGGTGCCGGTCCCGGTTTCCGCGAAACCAGCCATCATCGAAATCCTCCGGCGCGCGGCCGCGACCGATCCCGGCAAGGTTGGTGAGTCGAAGGGCACTGTTCTACTGGCCGATCCGGGCAAGTTCCGGTCGGAAGCGAACGCGGTTCTCCTTCGCGGATTCGGTTTTGAGGTGGAACAGTTCACCAACGGTCGCGACTTGCTCAAACGGATCGCGCGAGCGTCCGACTTCGACATGATATTCATCGACCACCACACCGCGAACCCAGAGTTGATTGATCTCGTTTCGCAGGTCGCCTCTGACGTTCGGACCGCCGCACGGCCGGTGTTCGTGATCGCGTCGTCGGACAAGCCGCGACTGCCGACCTTCGATCAACTCCTGTTGCGTACATCGGCCCTGATCGCCGCGACCGAGAACGACATCATCGCGATGCCGATCCCGTACACCCCCAAGTCGTCCGATCCTGCGGTCGATCCGCCGGAAATCCAGGCCAAGGATCGAGCGGAGCGGAACAAGCAGCGCGACAACGTGTTCCGTAGCGCCGCTGCCGCGCGCACCGAGCGACTGATGCGCGTCACGGACACGTTGCCGCTGACACTCACCGAGAACCAGAAGCGGTTGATGGACTTCCGGATTCAGCTCATCACCTACGCGATCCTCGCGGCCGAGTTCCCGCTGACGGCCGAATCGGCGCCCGAAACCTTCGCGGAACTCGACCGCATCCGCAAGCAGATTTCGCAGCAACCGCCGTCCGCGGCCTACGGCACAACTCTCGCGACGCGCGATCTGATGAAGTTGATCGAGCGGTTCGAACTCGACGTGGTGAAGGTGAAGGGCGCGCAGGAGAAGTACGACTTCTTCCGCTTGCGGGTGGACGTGCTCGACGTGGGCATCTCGGTCGAGGTGTTCCGCGACCCGGTGAACGAGGCGAAGGTGTCCCGCACCCTGCGGAACTACCCTGCGGTGAAGGTCATCCCGGAGCCGTATTCACGGCTCCAACTAGACGCAGAGTTCAAGGTATTGTTCGCCGACCCAATGATGATCCCGCGCGACGCCAGTGTGAAGAAAGCCGACGCGAAGACAGCGGTCGATTACCTCCGACAAATGGCGGTCGGTGATCTGCCCGGTTACGAGTACAAGTTGGCCGAGGCCGAACTGCGGGCCGCAGTCAACCACCCAGACCCGGACCTCGCTTCGTCGGCGGTGGATGCCGTGGAGCGTCTCAAGACGGCCGACGCGCAAATCGCATTGCTGCAACTCGCGACCAAGAAGATCGGCAACGTCCCCGTCGCACTCCGGCGCAAGGCAGCCGACGCAGCGCTCCGCCACGTCCGCGCCCACGGAAAAGCGATTCCGCCGGAACTCGTCACGGAGGTGATCGAGCAAGCGAAACCGGACAACACGCCCGACGCCGAGTTACGTGCCAAGTTTTTGACACTGAAGGGGATGCTCGCGTTCAAGGCCGGGGACTTCACGAACGACCTGAAGGCCTACAACCCGCCGATCGTGCCCGTGGAGCCGAAGAAGGAACCGGAGAAGAAAGATCCCCCACCGCCACCACCGCCGATGTGAGCGCTGAATCAGTTAGCGTCGGCCCCGGAGGGGCCGTGTTTCCCCAAGTGGTAGGAAACACGGCCCCTCCGGGGCCGACGCTATACTAATCTTGGAAAAGTGACGCGAAGATTCTCGATTCGTCGCGCAAGCAAAGCCTCGACAGGCGTTCGAGCGGTGAACCCGGCCCGTGAGGAGTGCAATCATGACCCGCTCGAACGCCAATACCCCGTCGAACCAACCCAGCATCGAATCGCTGATGATGCGATTCCTCGCCAACCGCTCAGACGCTTCGGCAGTCGAGTCGGGCGAAAGCGAAGTTGAGCCGCACGAGGTCGCGGCCGGCTTCCGGGTGGACACACGAGCGGCGTGGATCGACGCGAACTACGCCGGGGCGCCCGCGGCCCAACTCCCGCCCGAATGGGCGACGCTGGTCGGCCAACAGTCGTCCGCGTTCGCCTTGCCGATGGCGGCCGGGCACTTCCCGCAGCGCGTGAAAGACCTGCAACCGCTGCTCACGAAGTTCAACCCGGCCGAACTTCGGCCAACCGGCACGCAGGGCGCACTGCCCGCGTTCGCCGGACTGCGAGCCTGGATCGCCAAGAACGGTTCCGCGAACCCGCTCGTCGCATCGGGGTTGGCCCGCACGCTAGGCGACTTCGACACCGCCGAGACGCTGCTCGCCAACGTGAGTGGGGCGAAGAACGAGAAGGCCGCACTGCGGTGGCAGCGGGGCGAGTGTGCCGAAGCGCTCGCCGCGTGGGACGCTCTGCCGGACGCGCCTGCCGTGCTGTTCAATCGCGGGATGGGTCGGTTGTTCCTGGGTCGAATCGTCGAGGCTCGCGCATCGCTCCAAAAGGCGGTGGACGCGATCCCCGAAGCGAGCGGTTGGCACACGCTCGCCCGTCTCTACCTCGCGGTTGCTGAGATTCACGGCTAAGGCGAGTTAACCAACGAGCCGCGACCGCAAGGGAACAGGCCAGCGACATCCACCAGGTGTCGCTGGCCCGTTCCCTTGCGGTCGCGGCTCGTTATGGTTCGGCCACTTGCCCATCGGCGCGCCTGCGGGTAGCCTGATGCCGCCTACCTTTAACCTCTCTGGAGTAGCCGCATGAAAAGCCGCCTCGCAGCCGCCAGCCTCGTAATCGCGCTTCTCGCGCCCGTTGCCTTCGGCGAAGACAACAAGCCACCGTCCGGGTTCACCGCGCTGTTCAACGGCAAAGACACGACCGGGTGGAAGGGCCACACCACGATGGCCGAGCGCGCCAAGCAGGCGCCCGACGCGCTGGCGAAGCTCCAGGAAACCCGCACCAAGACCGCGCTCGAGCACTGGAAGGTCGCGGACGGCGCGATCCACTGCGACGGCAAGGGCGGCGTCAGCTTCGTGACCGACAAGGACTACGGCAACTTCGAGTTGATGGTGGACTGGAAGATCGAGAAGAACGGCGACAGCGGCCTGTACCTTCGCGGCCAACCGCAGGTGCAGATTTGGGACTCGGAGAACACTCCCGGCGCGAAGGGCGTGGACAAGAACTCCGGCTCTGGCGGCTTGTGGAACAACCCCGCTGGCGACAAGGCCAAGATCCCGCTGAAGAAGGCCGACAAGCCAGTGGGCCAGTGGAACACGTTCCACATCACCGTGATCGGCGACGCGGTGACGGTCAAGCTCAACGGCGAGTTAGTGGTCGATAAGGGGAAGTTGCTGAACTATTGGGAGAAAGGCAAACCGGTCCCGGAAAAGGGGCCTGTCGAACTTCAGTTCCACGGCGACCCGCTCTGGTTCAAGAACATCTACATCAAAGAACTGAAGTAGAAGTGGACAACTGGCGAGCCGCAAGCCGGTTGTCCTCTTACCCTTCGACAACGTCGATCACGACGCAGGACACGTTGTCACGTGAGTTCTGGTCGAGCGCGAGTTGGCCCAAACCCTCGGCGCACTGCTGCATGTCGGTCGCGGCGGTCACGAACGCCGCGAGATCTACGTCTGTGACGACTCCCGTGAGGCCGTCGCTACAGAGCAAGAACCGGTCGCCGGCCTGGAGTTGGACGACAACCACCTCTGGGCCTTCGCCGACTTCCTTGCTGCCCAGGTACTTCCAGAGCACGTTGCGGAACCGGTGGTCCTTCGCCTCAGCGGGGGATATTGTCTTGGCTTCTACCAGCGCCTGCGCGAGCGAGTGATCGACCGTGAGTTGAGAAATGCGTTTGTTGCGGATCAGGTAGCACCGGCTGTCGCCTACGCCCGCGATGAACATTTCGCTTCCCTTCCGCCACACCGCAATCACCACCGTCGTGCCCATGTTCTTCATGTCTTTGTCGAGGGCACCCATCGCCATGATTTCTTCGTTGGCCTGAACGATAGCCCGGCGGATCGTGGCCTTCACGCCTTCGGTGTTCAGCTGCGGGGTGAGGTTCTTCCGCAGTTCCCTCGGAATGATGTCCACGGACTTGCGGCTGGCGATTTCGCCGGCGGCTTGCCCGCCCATCCCGTCGGCCACGATGTTCACGGTCAGGTCCGGGAAGATCTTGACGTCGATGGAGTCTTCGTTGTTCTCGCGGTAGTTGCCCAGCAGGCTGCACTTACCGATGTTCAGTGTGAAAGCCATCAAACGTCCCCCTGACCGGTGATAATTGGAACCGGTCGCCGCTCCGCCCAACGCGACGGAAACTGCTTTCAACTTACAACGCGACCGCGCGGCACGCAACGCGGGACGTGCGATTCGGCGTTTTCCTCTGGGCTGCACAACCCGCGCTGGCGTCACCGGTTCCGTTCGGCACGCTGCCCTGCCCAGCCCACCTTTACGCCTCTTGTCTTCTCACGGTACACTCTGCCGCCCTCGAATCTTTCAAACGCGGGATATGAACCGCGCGACCAGGGAGACCGCATGGACGCCGGGCGACGCGAACGAGTGGTGTTGGTCCACGACTGGTTGACCGGCACTCGCGGAGGCGAGAAATGCCTCGAACCGTTGTGCCGCCGCTGGCCGGACGCAACGCTCTTCACGCTCCTCCACAAGCGTGGCAGCGTCTCGCCGGCAATCGAACGCACACGCGTTCACCCGAGTTTCCTGAACGCGCTGCCGAAGGTCGATCGTTACTACCGCTATCTCTTACCACTGATGCCATTCGCGGCCGGTTGGAACGTGACCGACGCGGACCTCGTGGTAAGCCTGAGTCACGCGGTTGCGAAGTCCGCACGCACGCCGAAAGCCGTGCCGCACGTGTGCTACTGCTTCACGCCGATGCGATACGCCTGGCACATGAAGGACGCGTACTTCCAGAAAACCGGGTTCGTCGGCCGGTTGAAGGCGAAAGCAGTGGACGCACTCTTGGGTCGTATCCGCGAATGGGATCGCCGGACCGCGAACCGCGTCACGCACTTCGTCGCGATCAGCAACACGGTGCGCGACCGCATCCGCGACTGCTACAACCGCGACGCGGTCGTGATCTACCCACCCGTGGACACGGACTTCTACACTCCCTCGAACCAGACTCGCGAGGACTTCTATCTCGTGGTTTCGGCACTCGCGCCGTACAAGCGGTTCGATCTCGCGATCGACGCCTGCACGACACTCGGCAAGAAGCTCATCGTGATCGGCAGCGGTCAGCACGCTGCGAAACTGAAAGCGACCGCGGGTCCGAACGTGAGCTTCCTGGGGTGGCAGCCAGACGAAGTGATTCGCGACCACCTACGCCGCGCGAAGGCACTGCTGTTCCCGGGTGAAGAAGATTTCGGCATCGTCCCTCTGGAAGCGCAAGGTTGCGGGTGCCCGGTGATCGGTTTCGCACGCGGCGGGCTAGCGGAAACCGTGCGCCCGCTCGGTGACTCGAATGAACCGACCGGCGTGTTCTTCGCGGAGCAAACGACGGACGCGGCCTGTGACGCAATTGAGCGGTTCGAGCGCGAGAGCGACCGGTTCGACCCGCGAGCGGCGCGCCGGCAATCGGTGCTGTTCCGCAAGGATCGGTTCGAGTCAGAACTGTTCGGCTACCTCGATTCCGTGCTACGCGGCGCACCCGCGGAAGTGAGAAAGGCGGCGTAATCCTCACTGGACAACAACTGCGTGCGGTAAAATAATGGAGTTGCCCCGAGGAGACACCTATGAGCGCAGCCCCCATTTCCACCGTGGCTCTCGCACGAACTGACGAACGCCGGATCGCCCCCCGCCGGCAACCCGCGATGGGCACCGTATGCCGGCTCGACTCGCCCAATGGCGGTCCCACCCCGCTCGCGCTGGTGTGGAACATCTCGCGAACCGGGATCAGTATGCTCTTGAACACACCGCAACCCGCAAGCACGGCGCTGACGGGCTATCTGGAAACGGTGGTCGGTGAAGCGATGCAGCGCGTCGCGATGAAGGTGGTACACTTGAGGTTGTTGGGCACCAGCGATTACTTCATCGGCGCCCACTTCGACCACCCGCTCACCGCAGAGCAGATGAAGCCGTTCGTAGCGGAATGGAGTGACATGAACTGAAGAGAAGGGGTTCTCTTCAGTTCACCACATTCCGCAACGGTTCGCCAAGTAGTGCGCGGCGGCACGCCTGAGCGCCCTTCACGCGCATGTCGAGCAAACCCTCCTCCGAGTAGAACGCGGAGTGCGGGTTCAGAATCACTCGGTCGTAGCACGGATCGGACGAATCTCGCCACGCGACCAACAGCGGGTGGTCGTCCGGTGGCGGCTCGAACGGTAATACGTCGATTGCTGCGCCCGCAAGCCGACCGGACCGGATCGCTTCCGGGATCACGGTTGCGTCCACTGTTGCGCCGCGTGCGGTGTTCACGAGGTAAGTCCCGTTTGCCATGAGGCCAATGCCGCGAGCGTCCACGATGTGTCGCGTCTCATCCGTCAGAGGGCAGTGAACGCTGATCACAAACGCCTGTCGGAACAGGTCGTTCAGTTTCTCGACTCGCCGGATGCCCAGCGCCTTGTCGTACCCGTCCTGCTTGTGCGGGTCGTAGAATGCGACATCCATTCCGAGCGCCTTCGCGCGGAGTGCCACGGCAGTCCCGATGCGGCCGAGGCCGATCACGCCGAACACACGCCCGCGGAGCCGCACCAGCGGGGCGCCTTGCATGTAACTCCAGTCGCCAGCTTTCCGCTGGAGCCGGTTGTTGAAGAAACTGATGCCTCGCGTGAGGGCGAGCATCAAGCCGATGGCGGAGTCCGCGACTTCCTCGGTGCCGTAGTCCGGGACGTTTCCCACCGGAATGCCACGCGTCCGCGCGAACTGGTGATCGATGTTGTCGAACCCGACCCCGCACCGTACGAGGAGTTTGCAGTTCTGCAACCGTGAGATCGTGTCCTTCGTGATCGCGATGTTGTGGTACACCATCACCGCGTCCGCAGTGTCGATGTGGCCGACCATGTCGGCTTCGGAGGTCGCGTTCAGCGCGACGACGTCGGCAATATCGCCGAGCAACTCCCGCTCGGGTTTGAGCGCATCGGCCAAAAAATCTGCAACGACAACACGGAAACGCGGCATGGGTGGGTACTCGAAACGTGACGACTTCCAGCGGATGAGTGCGTTCTATTTCTCGCGAGGGAGAAAGCTACTAGCATGATAGATGTCCCCTCACCGAGATAATCGCATATGGCCCGCCGTTCCCGTGCTCGCGAAGTGGTTCTCCAGCTGCTGTTTCAGTGGGACCAAAACCCGGCCCCAGTCCCGCGTAAGGCGGTTGCAGGGTTCGTCCGTGACCGACTCCTCGCAGACGCCGACATGGAGCAGTACAGCCTCTCGCTACTTGATGGCGTCGTCGCGCACAAAGACGAGATCGACGAAGCGTTGAAGTCCGCCGCGACCAACTGGCGGCTGACGCGCATGACACCCGTGGACCGAAACGTGCTACGGCTCGGCGCTTACGAACTGTTATTCGAGAAGAGTAACCCGCCACTGGAAGTAGTCCTCGACGAGGCCATCGAACTGGCGAAGCGGTTCGGCTCCGAGGATTCCCCCGCGTTCGTGAACGGCGTGCTGGACCGCGTTGGGAAACTGCGAAAGGCCGAGAAGACCGAAGTCGAAGCCGCCCCGCCCGCGTAACTCCGCGTTTGCCAATGCCCAAACGTTCCCCCTTCACGCACCTCTGCGGCCGGCTCGCACAACTCGACGCCCCGGCGCGGGCGGACCTACACAGCCACACCACCGCGAGCGACGGCGAATACACCGCGTCGCAGGTCGTCGCGCTCGCGCGTCAGGCCGGATTACGCGCCGTCGCCGTCACCGACCACGACACGCTCGCGGGCATCGCGGAGGCGCAGCAAGCCGCCGGGGACGCGATTGAACTCGTCTCGGGCGTGGAGATCAGCACCGCGTTCGCGAGGCGCGAGTTCCACCTGCTCGGCTACTTCGTGCGCACCGATCACGCAGACCTGAACGCGGCGCTCGCGGTCGTGTGCAAATCGCGTCGCGACCGATTCCGCGAGATCGTCGCGTTGCTTCCCGAGCGCGGCGTTCCGGTCGCTGAGTCGCGCGTGCGGTTGGTCGAAGAAGCGACCGTCAGCCTCGGTCGGCGGCACGTCGCGAGCCTGGTCGTTGGGTGCGGCGCAGCGGCCACGCGAACCGAAGCGTTCCACCTGTTTGTGAACCCACTGGCCAAGAAGGTGCGATCGAAAGCACTCGTTCCTATTGAGGAAGCAATCGCACTTGTTCACGCGGCTGGCGGCGTCGCATCACTGGCGCACCCGCCGAGTGACCTCGCTGACGAGCAGTTTGCAAGCCTCCGCGAAGTGGGGCTTGATGCGCTGGAAGTGGTGTACCCGTGGGGTCGGAGTTCGCCCGCGGCGCACCTCCGCAAGGCCGCCTCGCGGTTCGGCTTCGCGATCAGCGGCGGAAGCGACTGCCACGGCCCGGACCCGGCGCACCGGCGCGTCGGATCTTACGCGATCACGTCAGACGAATTAATCGCACTCCGCGACCGGATCGGATGCGCCGTTCGTTGAGGCGCGCCCCGTTCTGAGTGCCCTTCCAGTTGTTCAGGTCGCGCCAGTGCCGGCGAGTTCGGCATGGTGTACTTCCCGACGTTTTCGCTGGCGTACGGCACGTTCGCGGGGCAGATTTCGTGTGCCCGCGGCATGGACGGGGACGGGCCTCGGCCCGCAGCGGGCAGCACCGCAAGGATTCGCGCCGATGAGACGCCTTTCGATTGCCGCCCTCATGGCGGTGCCCCTCCTCTTTCTAACGACAGCGAGCAAGACCGCGGCGAACCCAACCCCGTACCGCGGGTTTGGGTCCGGTGATTTCGGTCTCAACCTGTTCAAGGGCATCCACCAGCACGGGCCTTTGTTCAACTACGGACCGTACTACGGCTATTACCCGTTCAAGCCGTACGGCCCGTGGGACGAATACCTCCGCTACGACCCGTTCTTCTACGGGGATCCGTACCGGAACTGGGTGCCGCCCGATCAGCGTCAGGGGACAGACGACCCGAACAGCAACAGATACGGTTGGAACCAGAACCTTGAAAACCGCCCACGCCTCGGCTTCGGTCGTGTCGGCTTCGCGCGTCCCGACTTCCACCGGATCGGTCTGCCGCACCTCGGGTTGCCGCACTGGGATCTGTTCCACAAGTTCGGGTTTTCCACGGGCGGGTTCTGGCACGCGTCGTGGCTGCATGGCGGCTGGTATCGCGGTCACGTGTGGCTGCACGGCCGGTCATTTGGGCTGTTCAACAAGTCGTGTTCCTCGTGCGGCGCGGTCGCGGTGGTGGCACCAGCGTTGCCGACTGGCGATGTGCTTCCCCGCTTTTCGGGCGTCGGCTCCCCGGACCAGTCCGCGACTTTCTACTCGGAGACCCCGACGCTAAACCCCGTACTGGACCTGGGGCCAGTAGCGGAGCCAACGAAGTGACGTGTTCCCCGGCCGGGCGCATCGGATGTGCGACCAGTCAGCTCGGCGGAACGCTCGCGTTCCGGTCTGGGCCTGTTTCGAAGCTCGCTCGGTGCGCTCACCTGGAGGTGCATCGAGGCCCATGGAAAGGACCACCGAAATGAAACTGCTCCGCTCGTTCGTGCTCGTCGCGGGGGTCGCGTTGGCGATTGGTGCCAACGCGGACCGCGCATTGGCCGGCAACTTCGGCCCACCATGTGTCGGGTGTGGCCCTGGCGGTCGTGGTCCGGGTGGGCCTCCACCGCAACGGACAACCCTGTTCGGCTCACAATCCGGCCTCGGGCTAAACCTGTTCCAGCCGAAGCCGAAGCTACCTGTGTTCCAGGCCGCTCCATGGTATCAGTACTGGCCTTACGACGGTCACTTCCTGACGCCAGCTCCGATCAACGGCGGCGCGTTCTACGGACCGCCGATGACGGGCAACTTCCCGGTGAACCCGTACTTCCCCGGCGCGCAACCCAACTACGGCTATGGTGCTGGCTACGGTTACCCCCCGCAGCCGTATCCGCAGGCGATGCCACTGCCGATGCCACTCCCACCGCCTACGCCACTGCCGGGGCGCTAAGTGCGCCGCGTTGAAACTCCACCGCCGCCCAAACGGGCCAACCCGTTCGGGCGGCGGTTCACGTTGATTGGGAGAAGGGGAAGCGGGCGTTGTTGCTGGCATCCGGCTCGCGACCGGTTACGATAAAGGTGGATATTCGCCCACTCTATTCGGAATCAATCTCTTCATCTCCAGACGAGGCACGGTCATGGCAGAGGGCCACTTCGGACAACTCGTCCCGGTAGGCGGCGGCGACACAATCCCGCTCGTCAACGAGATAATGACGCTCGGGCGTCGCGAGTCGTGTGATATCTGTCTGAAGTTCCAGAACGTCTCTGGAACGCACTGCGAGTTGTCCCTGCGCAACGGCGTATGGCACCTCCGTGACACGAACAGCACTAACGGCGTGAAGGTGAACGGCGAGCGCACCCGGCAACGCCCTCTGCGTCCCGGCGACGAGATCGAAATCGCCAAGCACAAATACCTCATCCAGTACGAGATCGGGGTCGGGGTGAAGGTCGACGAGGTGTTCGCGGAACCGGAAGACAACGTGTTAGGCCCCTCCCTGCTGGAGAAAGCCGGTCTTGAGAAACCAAAACAGCCGGACCAACCAGGCCGAAAGGGTCAGAAGTAGCCCGGCCCGGAAACAACGCAACGTAAACCCGCCCGCGTTGCGTGGGCGGGTTTCTTCGTTGTGAGGGGCTTGCGCTGTGGACTTGTAACTCAGCCGCGTTCGGCCGAGTTCGCGTCTTCCCCGTCGATGAGTTTCTGTAACTTTTTGGCGATGGGTGAGAGCTTCATTGTTCCGAAGGAACCCTCCTGGCGTTGAGCCTTCG
>SXGU01163528.1_pt1 | contig 47744 bp, 43 predicted proteins | sample 3174531 | NCBI WGS metagenome assembly SXGU01 (sample SAMN11356863, study PRJNA531348) | freshwater metagenome | isolation source: freshwater sample F1-140 | place: China: Fuxian Lake, Yuxi | collected 2017-12-25 | reverse complement strand
CTAAGAAGGCTCCGGCCAAGAAGGCTGCAGCTAAGAAGGCAGCAAAGAAGAAATAGCCTTTGCCTTAACGCAACAGTCTCGAGCCCGGTCGCAAGGCCGGGCTCTTGTCGTTTAGGCGTCTAAAGGTCGGTCAGGCGCTTGAACGCTTCGCCAAACTCTGATCCGATACGAGCACCGGCCGAGCGACAAACGGCCTGTTGTGCTTCGAGGAACGACTGTCGTTCGGCAAGTGATTCGGCGTCGATATGCATCGTCGATTCCCATTGGCTCGCGTGGGCGAGCAACGCCTCGATCCGCGCAATTACGTGGCTACTTTCGACTACTTCGACATGATCGATTTCGTCTGGTTCGAACAGCAGCACTGCACTTGGTCTATGCGGTGCAAGACCCTGCTCGGGGAAAAAGTGCGGATCGCGTGCAGCCACAATGGCTTCGATAGCTAGAAGTCCAGCATGTCGATGATCAGGGTGGATCCGGTAACGCTTCCAAGGGTCATGGGCGAGAATCACATCAGGCCGCACTTCCCTTATGACGGCGCACACAGCGGCTCGCGTTGCGAGGTCACTCTCGAGTTCACCGTCGGTGCGACCTAGGAAACTCACACCTAGAACGCCAAGGCGCGCAGCGGCTGCATGTTGTTCCTCCTGGCGTGTACGCACAAGTTCAGCGCTGTCGCGGTTTGCGTCCCATGTGCCTTTGGATCCGTCGGTGAGCACAAGCATGTGAGCTACTGACCCGAGTTCTGCCCACTTTGCTAACGACGCTCCACAACCGAATTCAATATCGTCCGGATGCGCCCCGATGGCGAGCACTTGTGTTGGAATCTCGAGCGGCAATTCATTCATGACGACTGCTCCTTCGCCAGCATCGCAACGAGGTCTTCTGGCAGGTCGATATCGAAACCGAGAGAGTCGTCGAGTAGTACCTCGAAGTGGAGGCCGGCATCTAAAGCATTCTTGCGATGCCTAGCGAATGAACCAGGACCGTATGAGAACTCGAATTCTGCACCGGTCGGGACGGAGATAGCCGGCGTGCCATCGCGTCGTTGATCGGCTACCGCGACGACTGTGCCCGGATCGCGACAAGTTGCGATCGCTTCGATTCCGACGATGTGCGCGAGATCGGCGTGCAGAATCACGACCCGGTCGGCTCCACGACGCCGTGCAAATTCGCGACCGGCATCAGCCGCTGCGTTGAGCGAACCCGGGTCGGCCACTATCGCCGATCCGAACTGTGTTGCGAAGCGCTCGACATCCGGATCGCTCGTAACGACGATCGTGGGGTAACTCGAGCAGACGCTGAGAACCCTGCTGGCAAGTCGCTCTACTAGCAACTCCCGTTCGGCTTCATTGAGCACAGTTGCGAGGCGGTGTTTTGACCCACTGAAAGATCGGATTGGTACTACCACCTCGCAACGAAATTGGGAGGCGTCTTGGGTGCGAGAGGACATGAGGTGCGTAGGATACCGACAGTGAAACGGGCTGCCGCATGAGCCAAGTTGCGGTGATCGGTGCAGGTTCGTGGGGGACAACGGCTGCTGCGATCCTTGCAACTAACGCAGACACGATTCTCTGGGCGCGATCAGCGGACGTAGTCCGTGAGATCGACACAACTCACTTGAATTCGCGCTATCTACCTGGCATCCCATTGGTGGCGTCGTTGCAGGCGACCTCATCACTCGTTGAAGCGGTGGCTGACGCAGATCTAGTTGTTCTGGCCGTGCCTTCTCACGGCATGCGAGAGGTGCTTAGCGAGGCGACGAATGCCATCAAGGAAGATGCGGCACTGCTAAGCCTTAGTAAAGGGGTCGAGCAAACGACTCTGTTGCGGATGACAGAAGTGATTGCCGAAGTCATCCCTGGCCATGATCGATCTCGTATCGGCGTGTTGACAGGTCCAAACCTCGCGCACGAGGTTGCCGCAGGTCAGCCAACTGCGAGCGTCGTCGCGTTTGCTCACATCGCCACCGCACAGCGTGCGCAGACCTCGTTCACGACCCCAACATTTCGGGTTTACACGAACGCAGATGTGGTCGGCTGCGAAATTGCTGGAGCATTGAAGAACGTAATTGCTATCGCGGTAGGTATGGCCCACGGCCTCGGCTATGGCGATAACGCGAAGGCCGCGCTAATCACTCGTGGTCTCGCTGAACTCTCGAGACTCGGCGCAGCACTAGGCGGCGACCCTCAGACATTTGCTGGGCTAGCCGGGATGGGTGACCTGATTGCAACGTGCTCGAGCCCACAGAGCAGGAACAGGTCTGTCGGAGTCGCGCTAGGCCAAGGACGCGCTATTGGTGACATCATCGCTGAGATGAACATGGTCGCAGAAGGCGTAAAGACAACCGGAGCTGTCTTGGCACTTGCTGCTCGTCACGGTATCGAAATGCCTGTCGCTGGGGTGGTAGGTCGTGTCTTGAATGAAGGTGCCAAGCCCGCCAACCTCGTCGCAGACCTGATGGGCCGCGCGCCGAAGTCAGAGAACGTTGGCTCTACCCAACATGAGTGACATGGCCAGGGGAGTTCCCGTCGGAGTGCTAGGTAGCAGGTCGCCAGACGCGGTCGACCAGTTCGGAAACCTGTTGACTAGTAGAGGACAGCGCATCGAATGGCGCGTGATAGCCGAAGATCGGTTCCACGATCCTACTTATTCGACGACGCTTCGCCGGTTGCCATCAGACGGGGTGGTCGTCGAAACAGCGATGCGCATTGCTAGTGGCGACATCATCGAGCGGATATACGCATCCAAAGATCACACGATCATTGAGTTCGAAAACGCCACGCCTGCCGCGTGCGCGGTTGCGGTCATTGTCGACGGCGACATAAGAATCGTGGTGGCAGATCGAGCGCCGATGCAGTGGTGCGCTGGCGCAGACGTTGCCACCGTCAGTTCACGACTATCGGGTAACGAAACGAGTGCGCCGCCAGTGTTATCGGGAAGCGAACTTGTTGGCCTCGTGTGGCCTGTAGCGCACCGTACAACGCTGAGGATCGCGATCGGGCCTAGTGGTGTAGTCGTTGCAGATCTACCAGCGGCAGAGGACGTGCTTCGGGGCTGGGTTCCACACCTGCGGCGCGGCCTAACGGTCGATATAGACGATCGCGTCGTACAGAATGCGATCGACGCAGCCCGCGTGGGCGCATTAGTAGCAGCGCCTGGTGTCGACCTGGCAACGGCGCGCGCCCTCGAAGACTGGGGTTTTGATGCCGAAGCCGCTGCCGCATGGGAGAAACTCGGGTACCTAGATCGACGTCGCCTCAGACGTAGCAGGGATTCCGGTGCGAATGTTTGGGAGACGTTGACCGCAGCTCTCGAAATAAACGACGGAATTGGATTATTGAACGCAGCCCACGATGTCGCGATACGCGACAGTGGCAGCTCAGTAGATCTGTTCCCTCATTTTCCGGCCGCATGGTTAGGGCTAGGGATAGCGCTAAACAATGTCCCGCTAAGGCGAGGCTCGATGTCCGTAGTTCTCAGGTGGCACGGCAATAGACCGGCACTGCTCTGGGAATGCGAAGGTGACTTCGCCATTACAGCGTCGAAACTCAGTCCCGAATTCTGCAGCGATGCGAAATCAGGTGAGGTTCTGCTGCCTGAACCAGTAGCAGAACTATTTTCATATGGCGCTGAGCACTCGGTTACTGACGTCGCAGTCGCGCCTCCGGGCAGTTTCTCTTGACCCAATGGACTAGCGCGACACACTCCTGAAACATTGCGTGTTCTTAGCGTTAACCGAGAGGGAACAAACCCGAAAACTTTGACTCGTACGGTGAGTGAATCTTGCAAGGGAACGCAGCGGCAGAGTTCGTAGTTCTCCCTCACGGATGCGCGACAAAGACGTCGTGGCAACATCGCCCGATAGTCCGTTTCGAATCCCGGAGGTGACACTGTGCGAATACGCACAGCACTATTCAAGAAAGCTGCAGTAATTGCTGGCTTAGCTACTGCGGCAACTTTGGTTTTACCAGCGTCTGATGCTTCAGCACAGGCCGCAGAACCGATCTACGACGGGACTTACATCCCACTCAATTCTGATATTGGAATCAGCATGAACATCATGTTCGTTCTGATAGGCGCCATCCTGGTGATCTTCATGCAGGCCGGCTTCGCGCTTGTCGAGACAGGTATGTGTCGTAAGAAGCACGCAGCGCATGTTGTCTCGACCAACTTCGCGATCTTCGGTCTCGGGTTTGTCGGTTTCGCGCTGGTCGGATTCTCACTCATGTTTGGAGGGTTCAGCTACGCCGGTTACTTCGGTCTTGACGAAGCGCTAGGGACCAGCAAACTCGCTCTCGGTGACTGGACGTTTGCTTACTGGAGCGGCTGGAACTGGATGACCGACATGGACCCAGCGCGGCTTGCGCCCGTTGCGGCGTTCTTTTTGTACATGGTCGCGTTCATGGACACGACCGCGACGATTCCAACCGGAGCGATGGCAGAACGTTGGAAGTGGAAGGCCTTCATCGGTTGGGGTTTGTTCTGCGGCGCGCTCTACTACCCACTGTTCGGTGCATGGACATGGGGCGGCGGCTGGTTGAACCAGCTTGGCAACAACCTTGAGCTCGGTTTCGGATATGTCGACTTCGCAGGCTCCGGCGTCGTTCACGCAATGGGTGGAATCGCATCGCTTGCGGGCGCGATCGTGCTTGGTGCACGCATCGGTAAGTACGACAAGTCAGGCAAGCCCCGCTCGATGCCCGGCCACAGCCTTCCGATGGCAATGCTTGGCACGTTCATCTTGTTGTTCGGATGGTTCGGCTTCAACGCAATGTCAACATTCGCGGCAACCGATGTGCGCTTCGCTGTCGCTGCGGTGAACACTGGAATAGCCGGTGCATTTGGTGCAACTGCGGGCATGTTTTACATCATGAAGCGTCAAGGCTTTGAGAAGCCTGACCCTGGCATGATGATCAACGGAATGCTCGCTGGCCTAGTAGCGATCACAGCACCCGCAGCGTTCGTTGAACCGTGGGCAGCAATGGTGATTGGCATTATCGCTCCGATACTCGTCATCGAGTCGATCATTTTCATTGAGTCCAAAGGCATTGACGACCCTGTCGGCGCAATTTCGGTACACGGTGTCGGCGGAATCTTCGGTGTCTTGTCGGTAGGGATCTTCTCTAGCGGGCAGTACGGAGCTGGCTGGAACCTGACGACTAAGGGCGACGCGGCTTCTGCCACCGGCGTCACCGGAATCCTGTACGACTTCAGCCTTGGGGCAAAGCAGTTGGCTGCCCAGTCCATTGGTTCACTCACGATCATCTTCGTGATGGGTGGGCTTGCTTATGGGTTCTTCAAGATTCAGAACAAGGTAATGAAGGGCGGGATCCGTCCACCAGAAGCAGAAGAACTAGCTGGTCTCGACATGATGGAAATGGGTGTAGTCGCCTATCCAGAAGACGAAGAGATCCTTGCGTTTAGAGAAGACGAACTGGTCTCGCCTTAGTTGCACACCCCTGCATTTCAATACGTGACCAAAGTTTTTTAGAGACGCTAGGCACAGGGTCCGGTCGGAACTCATCGACCGGACCCTTCGCCGTTACTAGATTTTCTGGCAGGGGTGGAATATGGAAGTTGACTCGATACTTTTCGACATTCTTGTCGTGCTTGTCGTCGCGAAAATTGCAGCGGAAGTTGCAGAACGTATTCGGGTTCCTGCGGTGTTAGGCGAGATCGTCGCTGGTGTGGTCATAGGCCCGTCGGCGTTAGGCATCGTCGAGCCGAACTCTGTGCTTGCCACGCTCGCCGAACTCGGAGTGATCCTGTTGTTGCTCGATGTTGGCATGGAGATGGATCTCCGCGATCTCCGAAGCGTCGGCCGTGCCGCTCTTGGCGTAGCCATAGTGGGAGTTGCAGTGCCTTTTGCGGCGGGGGCTGGCGCTTCTCTCGCTCTTGGCCTCGAAACATCGGAGGCAGTGTTTCTCGGTGCGGCTCTGACGGCCACAAGTGTTGGAATCACCGCTAGGGTTTTTGGCGATCTGCGCGCCCTGCGGACGGTCGAGGCTCGCACCGTCTTGGGGGCAGCCGTGGCCGACGATGTGATCGGTCTACTGATACTCACCGTCGTAGCGAGGGCCGTGACGGAAGGGTCAATCTCGGTAGCAGGGATCATCGAAATTACGGTGTTGGCGGTCGGTTTCTTAGTGATAGCGACTGCCGCTGGCCTGCGATTCGCGCCACACTTGTTTCGTGTCCTTGCGCGTGCGAGCAGGTCCAATGGGACTCTCGTAGCCTTCGCTCTTGCGTTCACGCTCGGCCTCGCCGAACTCGCGCACGCTGTGCAGCTTGCGCCAATTATTGGCGCGTTCGTAGCTGGTCTCGTGCTAGCGCGGACCGGCCAGTCGAACCGCATTCGACGCGAGCTAACGCCTGTTGGGCATTTGTTCATCCCTGTCTTTTTCCTGCACATTGGGATCAGCGCAGATGTCGCGGAGTTCGCGTCTCCAAAGGTGCTCGGAATCGCTGGCGCGTTGTTGGCCGTCGCGATTGTTGGCAAACTTCTCGCTGCGGCAGGCATGTTTGGAGCACCAGGGGACCGCTTGCTGATTGGTATCGGAATGGTCCCGCGCGGCGAGGTAGGGCTCATCTTCGCGACTCTCGGACTAAGAGAAGAGATATTCGGCAACGATGTATATGCAGCGTTGCTCCTCGTAGTTCTTGCCACAACGCTTATGACCCCACCTGCCCTCCGGTGGCGGCTCAAACGCATACAGGCTGGTAACAGTTCTGGTGTTGGTACCGACCTCCATCGAGCGTTGTTAGCGGCTCGCAGGATTGCTGCAGGTAATCCCGAAGAAGAGGACATTAATTTCGTTCACGATCTCGAGCCCGGTGTACGCAAGCTTGATGAGGCTGCACAGAACGTACTTATTGAGTTGTTGCACCGAGGAGATCCAGAGACCTGGAGAGTGTTAGCCGTCAGCGGTGTTCTGCATCGGTCGCTGCCTGAGTTGGCGGAGGTAATCGAACATCTCGACGATGAGTCCCTAGTCGATCCGTTAGCAGCATTTCGGTGGAACCGTGTCGACCAACTGAGAGAAAGTGGTGACCCATCTTCGCACGTGTTAGTCGCAGCGTTAGCCCTTGACGTTGTGCCGGATCAAGCGAGTATCACAATTGAGATAGCTCGCGCTACCGCTGAGAGACTCGGGCTGCGCCCTGGCGATATTGAAGGCGCAGTAGCCCTCGTAGCTGATGCTGAACTCCTCGCGGGCTTGGCGCGACGCTCAGACGGACTAGAAGAGGAACCGGTTCTCGAGCTTGCTGCGCATATTGGTAGTCGTGCTCATCTCAGGGATCTCGCTGAGTTGAGTAAAGCTGATGTCCACGAAGTCTGGATGAGCGAACGGATCACAGCGCTCGTCGAAGTTATTCACGATGCTATCGAAGCTTCTGCTGAAGTGAGCAAGGCAGGAAGCGCGATAACCATTCAATCTCGTCGGGATGCTGCTTTGGCTGAGTTACCCGCAGACGCAAACGCAACCACACGCAAACTCGTAGAGACAGCTCCAGCTAGCTACTTGTTGCGCAACTCTGCCCAGACTGTCGCGCGGCATGTAATTCGCCGAGCGATTGCGCTTCGGCGCTCAGAGGTCAAAGTTTTTGTAGACGACTTGGGCGTTGGCGCGCAGCCGCGTTGGCGGGCTGAGTTCAGTTCGCGAGATCGAGTAGGGCTATTAGCCCGGCAGGCTCGGGCGCTATCTGAGTTCAGAGCAGACGTTGCGGGAGCGACGGTTGTCACTTGGCCGGGGGGTAAGGCTCTCGCTTCATTTACGGTTGACTGCGTTGTCGAACCCGATTCGTCGGCGCTCGAGAGGCGCGTGCGCGACCTATTCGTTTTGCCTTTGGTGGCTAGCGCGCAAGGCGGATTGACATTGGAATGGGATGATCATGGCTCGCCCTGGCATACACGATGTACCGTCACGGGACCCGACGCGATCGGAGCGCTAGCAGCGGTTACCACTGCGTTCGCAGTGTCACGAACGACCGTCCACTCGGCGACGATCGTTTCAGTTGATGATGCGATCGCCGATGTATTCGAACTCACCGACCTTCGCGGCCAGAAACTTGGGGCCGATATCAAGGAACGGATTGAGTCAGCGGTACGTGACGGTTCCATCCGCGGCACGAGTGGCCCGCGGCCACGGCTTAGGACTTAAAGCCAACGGACGCGAAGTATTCGCGTGCTTCTGGAGTCGCGAACGAGTGTTCCGGATTCGATTCTCTGACTGGAGTCTGGTCGAAGCTAAGTGCCGCGGGTTCGGGAGCGCATGCCCCGCCCGGATCAGCCATTGCCATGTTTAGGTCAAATCCAACTTCGCGGTTTGAGTAGTCGAGCGTGAATGTCCTACCCAGGTTCCGAGCAAAACGATCACGTAGGGTCAGGAACCAAGTATCGGAGTCGAGGCCCGGTCCTGTTGCAGGGGCACCAAGAAAGCGCCACTCAAGAAATCGGAGGATCGAAGTGTGGTCGTACTGGTGGTGGTCGACCCAACCTGGCCTCACGCGTGGCGATGCGATCATGCACGGGACTCGAAATCCGGCCTGAGAGAAGTCATTGGCATCGTCGGCGCTGCGACGATCGTCTGGCAAGTGCGGTGGATTTACGTGATCGTAAAAGCCTCCCCATTCGTCGTAGAGCACTATGAAAGCACCACGGTTCCAGTGGCTCGATTTCGCGAACGCGGTGAAGGTGTCTTGCACGAATTTTTGACCTGCGCGAATGTCTCCGTGAGGGTGATCGTCGCTGCGGTTATCGCCGCCAAATGACGGATCAACGAAACAGACCGAAGGGAGCGTGCCTGCGGCGCAGTCGGTGTAGTAGTCGTCGATCGTTCGAACATGCGGTGACATGCGGTTGCCCCATAGCAACAGTGGGGGCAAGTCGGACGCGTAATCAATGACTGAAACTCCTGCGTATGCGAGTTTGTCGACGATCGTCATCCACTGAAAGCCACCCTCGGTAATAGGCAGGTAATTGGTCTTGTTGCCACCTGACTGGCCGGCGAGCAGGTATTCGCGATTCGGGTAGGTCGGACCAAGGATTGATGCGTGCCACTGATCCGCGACCGTGAAGCGGTGCGCGAGCTCGCGATAGAAGGGAAGGTCATTACCCCGATAGAAGGACAAAGCGAAGTCGTCGTTACCTGAGCTGGCTGCAACAAATCCTTGGTCGCGTTGGGCTCGACCCGCGTTCCATCCGTGCCCAGGGTCGGGGTGTCCGCAGCCTCTGAATGGATCGGATCCAGCGGCGTTGATTTTGAAGTGCGCGGTCGAGTGGAATACGCCGTCGGGGTCGAGGAACCGTTGGTCTTGCTCTGAATCAACTCCGAACTTGAAGCCGTAACGCGACAGCCCAGCGTTGATGTAGTCGCCGTCGTTGCGTAGCCATCCGAGGTAACTATCGAACGACCTGTTCTCCATCATGACGACAACGACTGTGTCGATGCCAGAATCGCCGGGGACGCCATCTGTGATCGGGCGAGATTTCGGGAACGCGCGAATAGTCGACGTGTTCGCTGCGCGTGTTGAGGCTTCTGCCTTGCCACTGAAGCCCGCAGCGCCTACTGCAGCAGTTCCAAGCGTTGCAGCGCTGTTTCTTATGAATGATCGGCGATCCATCAGCTGCCCATTTCTATGTCGTTGACTGGGTCAGTCCTCGTCGAGGGTGACCCAAATGCCGCCCTCGCGCTCGCTAGCGCTCCAGGAGGGCGTAGTGCCTTTTTCGTCTTCTCGGCCGAACTCATTCGACTTGTATGTTCGACCCGATTTATCGATTGACCAGCCATGGCCGGGGCATAGTAGAGCCTCGCCATCGACTATGGCATCGCACAGATCCCAGTCAAGATGCGGACACGAACGTGCCGCGACACCGATATCCCCATTAGCTGTACGCCAAACCACAGCGTCCGAATCATCGATCTTGGTGGCTACTGGTACCGATCCCAACTCGCCAACGCTCAGAATTCTTGATTCGCGCACCCCGTCAGTTTCGCATGTCTGAGGGTGCGCGCCCTCATGCATCTTGACGGTTACAGTCCGAAGCATGCCCACGTATGCGATGCTCTCAAATCTCGGCCCAGATGGATGGGAAACAATTCTTGAACATCCCGAGCGGATCGAGGCTGTCAGAACCGAGGTCGAGGAAACAGGTCTCAAGGTTGTCGCGCAGTATGCACTATTAGGCCAGTACGACTTTCTCAATATCATCGAGGCGCCAGATGAGCACGCGATGGCTAGAGCAGCCATCATGCTCGCCGCTCGCGGCACAATGAAGACAACAACTTTGCAAGCGATTCCGGTCGCTGACCTGATCTCGATACTTGGCAAATAGCGAGCTAGCTAGTCGTGAGACCTGGTGATCACGTCGAGGTCCGAAACAATTTCGACAACTCATGGTCGCGCGGATTCGAGGTAGTTGCTGTGCTCGAAAGTAGCGAGATCCAAATTCGTAGGCGCTCAGATGGAGCCGACCTCCCAGTGATGTTTCCAGCGCTCGACGTACGCGAAGAACGGCGTCGCAAGATGTGGTGGGTCTAGCTAATGGTCTCGGGCGCCGCACCGACACTTCGACTAGAGCGAGCGTTGTGGAATTCTGGCGAGACTGTCGTTGTCGGTATCGACGAAGTCGGGCGCGGCTCATGGGCTGGTCCAGTTACCGTCGGGGCTGTCGTTGCGCCAAACAAGAACCTTTCCGGCATTAGGGATTCGAAGCTGCTGTCGCGCTCGGAGCGCGTGGTCGCTGCCCAACGAATAAGAGATTGGGTACTGGCCATCGGGGTCGGACACGCCTCGCACGAGGAGTGCGACGCGCTAGGCCTCTCAGCAGCGCAGCGACTTGCAGCGCAACGCGCGCTCGAACAAGTCGAGGCGCAGGGCTACGTCGCTGAGCACATTGTTCTCGACGGGAAACATAATTACCTCGGTGGGCGTACTCGTTGCACAACGGTCGTCAAGGGCGACATGACGATCTTGTCTGTTGCAGCGGCATCGGTTGTCGCGAAGGTTGAGCGTGATGCTCTCATGGCCGAGGAATCAGAACATTTCCCGCACTATCAGTTCCAGTCAAACAGTGGCTACCCGGCGCCGGCGCACCGCTCAGCTCTCTGCGCATATGGGCCAAGTGCGATTCATCGCCGAAGTTGGGCGTACATGGACGACCTTGCTTGGCCGCACATGAAGTACGAGCGCGAACCACGGCTGTTTTAGTTACAGCGCGATCACGATTTTGGAACGCGCTTCGTGAGTCTGAAACTGCGGTGTTTCTCATAGCGCGGAACAGGGTCGGCTAACAGGCCAGATTCGATTACTTCGTGGCGCTTTCCGAAGCTTGACATGAACGCTTGAATAACTGCCGCTGCTGGCAATGCGAGCAGCGCGCCGACAGGACCGAGCAGCGCAGCACCAACTATCACGCATGCGAAAGCGATAGCAGGATGTAATGCGAGCGTGTGCGCCGTAATTTTTGGCGCTAGCAAGTAGTTCTCAACTTGCTGGTACACGAGCACGAATGTGAGCGCCAATACGCCACGTACGGGATCGTCTAGAAGCCCGATAACCACCGCCAGGATGCCAGCGAAGTAGGTACCAACTACAGGAACGAACTGGCTCATCACGCCGACCCATACTCCAAGGGCAACGGGGTAGGGGACGCCGATGAGCGACAGACCAATCCAATGTGCAGCAGCAGAAACCAGAGCCAACAGGAATCGTGAGTAGAGGTACCCGCCGGTCTTTTCTATCGCGAGTTCCCAGCCTCGCAACACCTGGGCTTGGCGGTCGGGAGGTAGACGTGAACAAATCGTTCTTCGAAGCGCTGGACCGTCAGCAACGAGGTAGAACGTGAATAGCCCGATCGTGAGCATCTGAAACAACACGCCGAGTGCTGTGATTCCGAACTCGAGGGCCTTAGTGGCTGCGTTGTTGAGGAAGTCGTTTGTCGTGTTGCTGCTTTCGAGCTTGTCTTTGAGGTCGCCGAAGTCGACGTTGGCGTTGAACTTGTCGTTCACCAACTTTTCGATGTCGTCGAGGTAGCTCGGGGCCTTGTCAACAAAATCCTGAACCTGATTCACTACGAGCGAACCGATAGCAACGATGAACACCGATGTCGCGACGATGACTATCGCGAAAACCAACGCGGTGGCTGGCCCTCGTCGCCATCCGCGCGCAGAAAAGAAGTTGACTGCTGGCTCGATCGCGAACGATAGAAAAAGCGAGACGAGCATCGTGATAGCAAAGCCGCGGAGTGCGTGTACGACGCCTTGCAAGATCCAGAGGACTACGAAACCGGCCCAGAACAATGCAATGGCTCGAACAACCCAGTGTGGCATCGCCCCGATCAGCGGATTCGAGCTGGGCGTGGGGGTCGCGGGTGTTGTGTCGTCGGCCATTCGGTAGCGAGGCTACGGTCGGCTTCGCCGTATTTTGTGGAACTTCAATATCGGGCACGGTGTGGTTCCGCTCTCAGTTGGTCTGTGGGCATACGCTAAAGCCCTATGGGCCAGTCAATAACAGTCACGTCTCGCTCGGGAGCTAACCCGAATACTCGTTTCTTCGAACTGAACCGTTCGATCACGGGCATGGATATTGAGCGTTATGCGGTTCGGCCGCCAGACTCGGCATTGCGACCGCCCGACGTCGTTGCCGCACGCCTGTTCGATCTTGGAGCGACCTCTGCGACTGTGTACTCGAGCATGGTTGGGGCCGAGGCGCCTGTCGATGCATGGCCGACGCTCGAGCCAGAGGTCATCGCTACGCTCGAGCACCTTTTCAACTTCTACGGCGATGCAGCTGGCTGGTCTTTTGAGGCCCGCGGATTGCCATACAAGGCGTCACCCGTCAAATAGCCGGAGGTAGACCCAGCAGGCTCAGACTTTAGATACGAACATATGTTCGCTATCATGAAGTTGTGCCAGTATCACCTCTTCCTCGCCGCGATGCTGCGAGTCGCGCCAACCTCAATATCGCTGGACGGCTAGCTGCTCCGGTGACCATGGCACACGAGCGAGTCATGACAGTTGACTCACAAATTGGTGCGGCGCTACATGGCAATGGTTTGCGGCGCGGCACTGTTGTAACAATCGATGGTGCAGGTTCTGCTGCTGCGACCCTCGAACTTTTAAGCGCTACTACCCGCATAGGGGAGTGGGGCGCTGTTGTCGAGCTAAGCAGTCGCCCTAGAGAAATGGCTGGTCTTGCAGCAGCAGAGGTCGGAGTTTCTCTCGAGCGTTGCGCAATTGTTCGCGACGTTTCTAGTGAACGTTGGCCTGCTGTGATTAGTGCATTGCTAGAAGCCATGTCGATGGTGGCAACAGCCGTTCCTAGCAATGTCCGAATGGCCGACGCACGACGTCTCATTACTCGCGCTCGCGAACGACAAGCAGTGCTTGTTGTTGTAGGCGCAGGTTGGCCAGCAGAAGCTTCGCTTCGGATCAACGCAGGTCCGAGTCGCTGGCATGGTCTTGAGTTCGGCGATGGTTTACTCGCTTACCGGGATCTCTCGATAGCGATTGCAGACAAAGGCGCTGTCCGTCATGCCCATCTAGGGCAACGGGCGCTTGCGGGCTGACACGATGCGCAATGCGAGGGCCGTCTCATGACACGTGTGCTCATCGACGAACGCGCACCTCGGTCGTGTTGTGTGCGCATAGCTAACTGGGAGATCTTGAGCACATGGTGGGAACGACCAGAATTACAAACAAAGCCATTCGCTATCTGTGAGCGTGTTGGTTCACGAGTTGTTGTTAGAGCGGCATCGCCGTTAGCGCTCTCCGATGGCGTTGTTGTCGGCATGCGCAAACGAGAAGCCGAGGCGCGTTGCAGCGGCATCGAGATACTCGATTCTGACCCAACAATTATTGCTAGAGATTTCGAGAAGATGGCTCGCGCTGTAGAGGCACTTACGCCGCGTCTAGAACTAGAAGAGCCAGGCAAGCTCAGCTTTCCGACTCTCGGGCCAGCGCGTTACTTCGGTGGCGATGTTGCACTCGCGACGCGTGTACACGAAGCGCTTACACCGCTTCTCGGTGAACACTTAAGTTGGGCAAGGGTTGGCGTAGCCGACGGGCGCTATGTGGCAGGCCTCGCTGCTCGCGAGTCGCGCAACAACGAGAACAGAATCTTTATTGTGCCGCCGGGTGATTCCGCAACGTTCTTAGCCTCATTTCCTGTTGCTGCTCTAGGCGACCTTCCGCTAGCCGAGTTGCTGATCCGTCTTGGTATTAGGACCCTCGGCGATTTCGCAAACTTGCCAGCACCCGATGTGCTCGCCCGCTTTGGTCGAGATGGTCTCCGTCGCCACGAGATGGCTAAAGGATTCGATTATTTACCAGCAGATCTATCTGTGCCACCACTAGATCTTGTTGAGTGTTCAGAACTTGATCCACCTGTGACGCGGGTAGACGTCGCAGCATTTACTGCTAAAGCGATGGCCGATCGTTTGTTGTCTCGGCTTGGAGAACTTGGTCTTGGATGCACCCGCGTTCGAGTCGAAGCAGAAACAGAACACGGCGAGCAGCTTTGCCGAGTCTGGCGGCACGAAGGAGCGCTCACATCGGCGGCGTTAGCAGAACGGGTCCGCTGGCAACTCGACGGTTGGTTGGCCGCAAACTCACCATCAGCAAACATAAATATTCACGACGAGCGCGCTTTGCAGGACCTATCTGTGTTGGCCGAATGTGGTCTCACAGGCACCGACACGACTACCGGTGCTTTGGTGTTGCTCCGGTTGGTGCCAGAAGAAGTAGTTCCAGGTAGTGGGCGCCAGCTTGGTTTCTGGGGTGGCGATGCAGCAGCCGACGAGCGTGTCGATCGCGTACTTGGTCGGCTACAGGGAATGCTCGGCCTCGACTCTGTCGGCACATTTGTTTTGCAAGGCGGGCGCACTCCGTTAGAGCGAGTCACATTCTTGCCGTGGGGCGAGGCTCGTGAACCACAACGAGTTACGCAATCAAACGACACGACCGTGGTCTGGCCTGGCCAGGTTCCATCGCCTGCCCCCACGCGAGTGTTCGACCCGCCAAGACAAGCAGAACTTCTCGATCATGTGGGGGCATCGCTCAGAGTGAGCGGTCGAGGCGAGATCAATGCAGAACCGAGTGCGTTGCATGCCAAAGAGTTGCCAGACGGTGGGGGCCAAGTAACTAATTGGTGTGGCCCATGGCTTCACGATGTGCGCTGGTGGGATCGCCGTTCAGCGCGTCGGCGTGCGTTGTTTCAGATAGTTATCAAAAACGCTGCAGATGGCGATGTTGCGTGCCTGGTCTCGATCGAGCGGGGCCGCGCCAAACTCGACGCCATCTATTAAGCGATGAGTGTCATGTCGTACGCGGAGTTGCATTGTCATTCAAATTTTTCGTTCCTCGATGGAGCGAGCCACGCAGAAGAACTTTGTGAAGAAGCATCACGACTTGGTCTTGCTGGGCTTGCTCTTACGGACCGCGATGGTTTTTATGGCTCGGTACGTTTCGCAGAAGCAGCACGGCCATTGGGCTTGCCGACCGTGTTCGGCGCAGAGCTAACTATTAGTGCCGCTAACGGATCAAGGAATCGTCTTGTTGTGCTTGGCGAAGGTCCAGTTGGTTACTCGCGTTTGGCAAGGGCAATTAGTGAGGCTCAGCTACGCGGAGCTAAGAGCGCCCCAGAACTCAACCTCGACCAACTCGGGGCTGCCGCTGTTGCCGGAGTGCACCTCACTAATGGCGTAACGAGCGAGCGTAACGATTCATGGTTTGTGCTCACCGGAGCCAATGGGGGAGCAGTGCCGTCGGCGTTGGTTGCCGATGGCCCTGCTGCTGCGAGTTACGAACTCATGGCGCTTACAGAACGCTTCGGTAGAGATCGTGTGCTCGTTGAGTTATGGGATCACGGAGACCCAATAGATAGGCACCGTAACGATGCGCTCGCGCTAATTGCAGCCAAAGCTGGTGTCGAGGTGATTGCTACCAACAATGTGTTCTACGCAACTAGCGCACAAAGACCGTTAGCTACAGCTCTTGCAGCGATTCGTTTGCGAGGCAGCCTCGATGAGATCGACGGCTACTTGCCGGCCTCTCCTCTTATGCATCTACGTCACCCAGCAGAACAGTCCCGAAGGTTTGCTCGCTGGCCTGGCGCAGTCGAACGCACGGTAGAGATAGCTACTGCATGCACTTTTGATCTCAAACTTGCGGCACCGAATCTTCCTGACTATCCGGTGCCAGATGGCCATACACCGATGTCGTGGCTGCGTGAACTTGTGCGGAGAGGCGCTGCAATCATGTATCCACCTCAGCACTCTCACTATGAACAATCGCAAAGTCAGATCACCCACGAACTCGGGGTAATAGACGATCTTGGTTTCGCTGGCTATTTCTTGTTACTGCACGACATCGTTGGCTTCTGTCGCACTAATGACATTTTCTGTCAGGGGCGTGGCAGTAGTGCTAACAGCGCAGTCTGTTATGCGCTCGGGGTAACCAAAGCAGATTCTGTTGCGCTCGGATTGTTGTTCGAGCGGTTCTTATCGCCAGAGCGTGACGGCCCGCCAGACATAGACCTCGACATAGAACACCAACGTCGCGAAGAAGTGATCCAGTATGTCTACGGCCGTTACGGCCGTGACCGTGCAGCGCAAGTCGCCAACGTCATCACCTACCGTCCGCGCTCGGCGTTGCGTGAGATGGCCAAGGTCGTCGGGGTCGCGTCTGGTCAGGCCGATGCGCTCGGCAAGTGGGTCGATCGTTGGAGCAGTGGCCCCGAGGCTTTCGCCGAACTTGTCGAGGCATCAGCAGAACGCAACCCTGCAGAACACGATTTGGCTGCAACAATTCATCGCGGTGACCCTGCTATGCGTCGGGTTACTGCTCGTCGCGATCGCGTGTTCATCGGAACTCCTCGCGGCGATCAAGCCATTGCTGAGCGACCAGCGTTCGAATCGACTCGCCCTCCGGCTATCCCTGCACTAGCTCTTGAGTTAGCCGGCCAAGTACTCGATTTTCCTCGCCATTTAGGTATCCACTCCGGTGGCATGGTCATGGCCGACCGCCCGCTCATCGAGTTCTGTCCTGTCGAGTGGGCGCGCATGGAAGGCCGGTCTGTATTGCAATGGGACAAAGACGACTGTGCTGCTGCAGGGCTCGTGAAGTTCGATCTGCTTGGTCTTGGAATGCTCACGATGTTGCACATCGCTGTCGACATGATTCGCGACACAGAAGGTATCGAAATCGATCTCGCCACAATTCCACAAGAACCCGAGGTCTATGACCTGTTGTGTGCTGCCGACACCGTTGGGGTATTTCAGGTCGAGAGCCGAGCACAGATGGCAACGCTGCCACGCTTACGGCCCCGCTGTTTTTATGACCTTGTTATCGAGGTAGCGCTCATCCGTCCTGGCCCTATCCAAGGTGGGTCTGTGCATCCGTATCTGCGTCGACGTAATGGCGAGGAGCCAGTCACGTATCCGCATCCGCTTCTAGAAAAGTGTCTAGAAAAAACTCTTGGGGTGCCGCTATTTCAAGAACAACTAATGCAGATGGCAATAGATGTAGCTGGGTTCTCGCCATCTGAGTCAGATCAGTTGCGTCAGGCGATGAGTTCTAAACGATCTGCACAACGCATGGCACGATTGCGCGAGCGACTAATGGCTGGCATGGCAGAGCGTGGCGTCACCCCAGACGTTGCAGACGAGATAGCCAAGAAACTCGAAGCATTCGCGAACTTCGGATTCCCCGAAAGTCATTCTGTGAGCTTTGCTTACCTTGTCTATTCAAGTAGTTGGATCAAGTATCACTATCCAGCAGCATTTGCTGCTTCTTTGCTTAACGCTCAACCGATGGGTTTTTATTCACCGCACTCCATCATCCGCGATGCGAGAAGGCACGGGGTAGCGGTGTTGGGTCCAGATGTGAATGCATCGCGCCGTGCCGCCACGCTTGTGCCACGCCCACTGCATTTGCCTCCTGTGGAATATCCGGCCAGAGGGTTTCATGGTGTGGCATCCATTCATGCCATCAGGCTTGGGCTTGGTTCTGTGCGTGGTCTCCACGACGGTTTCTGCGATCTTGTAGAGGACGAGTCAGCTATGCGACCTTTTGCGACCATAGAAGATTTTGTGCGCAGAACCGCAGCCACGACAGATGCACTCGAGGCACTTGCTGGTGCTGGTGCGTTCGAAGAATGTTTCGGGCAATCTCGGCGCGGCTCTTTATGGGCCGCTGGGGCATTACGCGATGCTCGACCATCAGTTAGTCGCGACGGGACTATCAAAGAGACATTGCCTGGCCTGCTCACAGGCATTACTGCGCCAACATTGCCTGGCATGACAGAGCCAGAAGAAGTTGCTTCGGACCTCTGGTCTATGGGACTCACCGTAGGGAAACATCCAACAGAGTTCGTTCGTCTCGATCTAGATAGCAAAGGCGTTGTGACAGCAGATCGCTTGCGGGACCTGCCTGATCGGACGGTTGTCGAGGTCGCTGGGATCGTTACGCACCGCCAGCAACCAGAGACAGCTAAAGGAACTGTGTTCATAAACCTCGAAGACGAAACTGGCCTTATTAACGTCATATGTAGCAAGGGAGTGTGGAAGCGTTTTCGCACCATTGCTAGGGGTGCATCTGCATTACGAGTGCGGGGCGTGCTCGAACGACACCAGGGCGTAACCAATTTGGTTGCTAGCCACATCGCCCGGCTGGAAATCAATCTTGCAGGAGCTGTTAAGTCACGCGACTTCCGGTAGCGGAGCGCCTAAATAGTTATGAGGCAGAGCTTTCAATACCTTCTTCGGTAATCTCCCAGTACAGAACTTCGAGCAGTTAGGTATTCAAAAATGAAGTCTGAGCCTCCGAGTCCGACATGCGCCTCCTTCGCCGAATCCTCGCGCGCTTTGGTGCACTTGTCCGCGCAGACATCGCAGGTGTCCGCGCCGGCTTCGTCGCGCTCTTAGTTTCTGCAGCAACCGGCCTAATCGCAGGTATCACACTCGGCAAGATCGACACAACTCTCGCTGAACTTCCCGGTCTACTAATTCTCGTTCCTGCTGCTGTTGGAATGCGCGGCAATGTGTTCGGCGCACTCGGAAGCAGATTGGGAACCGTCGCTCACACCGGAACGTTCCGTTTGAGTCGCCGCCTAGATACCGACGTCGGCCAAAACCTCGCAAGCGCGGTTCTCCTGTGCCTGTCGTTGTCGTGGATACTCGCAATTGCGGCGAAAGCAATAGCCGCGGCGACCGGCCACGGCTCAATTTCCGTAGCTGAATATGTAGTTATTTCGGTAGTCGGTGGCTTGATCCCAATTGTTGTGGTGATGGCGATAACGGTTGTCGTAACGACAGTCGGCGTGCGCAGAGGATGGGACGTCGACAACGTCGCAGCGCCGGTCGTAACTGCCGCAGCTGACTCGATCACACTGCCGAGCTTGTGGCTTGCAACAAATCTTGTGTCTGGCAACGGACTCAGCACACCTGTTGTGGCAACGGGATGCACGGTCATCGCTCTGCTGAGTTTGTTCGCTGGCCTGCGCTCGTCTGGCTTGCCGCTGTTACAGAGCATCGTGCGAGAATCGGTTCCAGTTCTTGTTGTATCCGGCATCATCAGCATGTTCGCTGGCCTAACAATTCAGGGACGATTCGCGACACTGTCGCGGTATCAAGTCTTGTTCGTCTTGATCCCGCCATTGCTTTCGTTGTCAGGGTCGCTTGCCGGCATCCTTTCTTCTCGCATCGCCACGAAATTGCACCTAGGTCTTCTAGATCCGAACAGGTTCAGCTTGGGCGCGATCGCAGAAGATCTCGTGCTCGTGTATCTGTTATCGACTGCGATCTTCATCGTGCTCGGACTCGGGGCCGCAACGGTCGCAACGTTGCTAGGCCTCACGGCTCCATCGACAATGTCTGTACTGGCTGCTTCAATGCTCGCTGGCCTAATAGCGACGACGCTTACGAACATTGTCGGCTATAGCGCAGCACTCGTCACCTACCGCCTCGAACTTGATCCAGACAACTTTGGTATCCCGATTACGGCAGCAAGTTCCGACCTACTTGGCGCCATTGCACTGATGCTTTCACTAGTCACTCTCGGCCTCACTGGCTGACCGACCTACGCTGGAGTCCTGATGGACGAACGACCCCGAAATTTAAAGGCCATGCTCTCAGAAGCGAAAGACACCTCTGAGCTCATGGTCGATCTCGGTTATGCCGCGCTGTACTTCGGCGATGACGACATGGCCGACGAGGTAGCAGACCTCGAAGGCAAGCTCAACGAGCTTGTGCACGAGATGCGCATCGTTTGCATAATGGCGGCGCGCTCTCCGCGCGATGCCGAGAAAATGAGCGGTGTCTTGCACCTAGTCAGCGCGATCGAACGAATGGGCAATGCCGCTGTTGATATCGCCAAGATCGTTACCCACAATCTCGGAATCCCTGCGGCTCTTGTCCACGACCTTGCCGCAGCCCACGAGGTATCTCACAGGGTCCGCGTCCGCGAACTGAGCGCGATGGATGGCAGAACTCTTGGCGACCTTGAACTTGCAGCCGAGACGGGTCTGCGAGTTGTAGCTATCCGGAGAGCTGACGACTGGATCGCAGACCCAGATGACGACGAAGTCTTGCGCGCAGACGATGTACTCATTTCGCGTGGTCAGGCCGACGGAATTGCAGAACTTCGCGAGCTTGCCGGCGCGCCTGCTTGGCATGCCCGAATCGTCGAGCAACCATCGGCTTTGACAGACCTCGACCGAGCCGTCGATGTACTCGTCGAGATGAAAAACGTCTCTGACTCGGCCGTTGCTCTCGCCTATTCGGCATTGCTGTTTAAGGATGCCACTCTTGCAGCAGAGGTAGTGAAGCTTGAAGACAGGCTCGATGAGATGCGCGAACATCTCGAACTATGGGTCTTGCGCGCAGGTGCCGAGATAGTTGACCCATCCGGGTTGCGAGGCCTGTTGCACCTTGGTGGCGCTGCAGAAGAAATTGGTGATGCTGCGCAACAAATGGTGTGGTTAGTCGAAGCTGGCGAAGAACTTCATCCTGTGTTGCAGGCGGCGTTAGGAGACAGCGACGAGGTGGTCGTCAAGTTTCCAATCGCGTCTGGATCGGCTCTCGACAATGCCGTGGTTGGCGCGGGGCAGTTAGGTGACGACACCGGATTTCGATTGCTTGCGCTCCGGCGCGATGGACGCTCAACGATTAGGTCTCGGATTGGCGTGCAGCTACGCGCAGGCGATGAGATCATCGCGTACGGTCCGTGGGAAGGCCGCGACGATCTTGCAGAGCAATGTGGTTATCACCTAATCGACGATATCGACACCGGTGTCATCGAATTAGAGCCACTGCGAGACTGACACGTTGCTTAGTCGTGCTCAGAACTTGTCGCACTCGTACTGAATCGAGTTCGGTACCGCTCGACATGTTCCAAACTTTTCGTTGACTGACACGTATGCGCCCACAATGGCGACCAGAGCGATGAGCGCAGCGGTCGCGTAGCCGAGCTTCGGTCGTGTGCCGCCGATTCTCGGGTCGAGCATCAGATACCCGAGGACTACCCCTGCGAGCAAGCCGCCGACGTGCCCTCCAACAGATACGCCTGGCATCGTGAACGTGAAGATCAGGTTGATCAGCAACATCGGTCCCCAGCCAGTTGCTGCGAAAGAGATACCTCTCCGGGACATGCCTACGGTTGCAGCAGCAGCCATGCCGAAGACTGCACCAGATGCTCCCGCTGTCAGACTGTTAGGAGACATCAGTACTGCACCGAAGCTTCCAGCGAGCAACGACGAAAAATAGATCGCAAGGAAACGAGATCGACCGATACCGGCTTCGAGCGTAAGCCCCAGCTGATACAAGATGAACATGTTCATTCCCACGTGAAACAAACCGAAGTGCAAGAAGCCAGAGGTGAGCATTCGGTACCATTCGCCAGCAGCGAGATCGAGACCCGATAAGCCGAATTGGTTATGGAAGTCGCTGCTTGCTCGGCCGAATGCTCCGCCGCTTCGCAAGGTCGGGATGAACATTGCGATGTTGAGCGCGATCAATACTTTTGTGGCTAACAGGTCTTGGGCGTTGATAGCACGCCTTGCTTGAACTGCTACCGGCGGTGCGCTCGCCTTGATGCACTCCCAACAGTGCGAGCCAACGCTCGCAGTGCGCAGGCAATCGGGGCATGCCGGTCGGCCACATCGCGTGCAACGTCTACCGGTAACGCGATCCTGATGGAAGAAGCAGGTTGTAGAGGCTTGTGGTGGCGGTGGTGGAGGTGGCGGGAAACTCGTCATGATCGCTTAGAAGTTAGCTAATCGTGCATCTAGCGTTAGCTAGGTGGCATCTAGCAACCTGCTGTGCCGACCGACTTCTGCGTGATCGGATTCAGCGGGGGAGCAGGTGGAGCAGCGACGGTGCCGCTACTTGCAAAACGCCCGAAGTTTTGTGTCGCCCACATCTTGCCATCGGGTGAGCAGAACACGCCTATTCCGATTACTTCAAAACTTGGCGACAACATGTTCTGACGATGACCAGTCGATTCCATCCAGTTGACATGGATTACGCCAGCCATTGCGTTGTTGCCGCTAGCCCATGCGATGTTCTCGCCGACGAGATTGAAACGCCCGTCTACGAGAAGTCGCGTGATATTCGAGTGCCGGAAACCCGTCGTGCTCATTTCGGCACTCCAAGCCGTGGCCGCAGTTCCTAGGCTTATGTCCCAGCGGAGCGGTGCTATTCCGCGGGCAGCGCGTTCTGCGTTCACTCGCAAGAACAGTTCGCGAGCTGCTTCACCTGCTGCCGACGTACTTGTCGGTCCGCATGCTGCAGTGCCGCTGATTGGTGAGAATGCGAAACTCCGGCCTGTTGCCAGGATCAGGTAATAACCGCGAGCAGCGGGAGTAGTCGCTATCCCGACGACGGTCTCGCCCGGGCATGTGTAGCGCAATCCGCCATACCAGCGGGCGTCACCAAAGTCGCGGACGCCTCCGGTAGCAGTAGCTAGCAGGTAGCCCTCGCCTGATGATGTGGAAGCGATGCCAGCGACTGCAGACTTAGCAGACGAGCGAATGTCGCCAAAGAAATCGGCATCGCCGAAGTTGTAAACGCGGCCGCCACGAGATACGAGCCAATAACCAGCACCGCTAGGAGTCGCTGCAGCATCGACGATGGTGCCACTTGGCAACGAGGCCGGTGAACCGAATCCAACTGCATCTCCAAAACGCAATACTTGTCCGCGATCTGTGAACAACCAGTAGCCGTCGCCCGTCGGGGTTGCCTCGATGTCGATTACGACGCCTAGTACCAAATCGGTCGACGGCGAACCTTGAGATACCGCATCTCCGTGAGCGAAGACTGTTCCGTCGTGAGCAACGATCCAATATCCATCGCCCGTTGGCGTTGCGGCGAGTCCGGTAATGATGCGGCCGTCACGAATTGCGGTGGCGTTGCCGAAATGTTGCGCTGCACCTGCTGTCGCTACCTTGCCAACAACCGACGTCGTCCATGTGCCATCGCCGACCGGATTGGCTTCGATCCCGATCGCGCTATATGTGAACGCTGGGTTTGCAGTTGCCGTAGCGTTTACGACAGCTCCCGCGAGGCGATCAGACGAGCCAGCGACTAAGAGTGTGATTGCTGTGGCGAATGCGATACTTCTGTGCATGCGCCTACCAGAGTGAAATTTCGGCATCGAACGTGTCATCCCAATCAGTTGACTGGTTCGAGCATTCCCGAACCCCCTCGATAACTATCGACGGTCCGGCTATATGAACTTGAGGAAAAATGGACGGTTAGGGGATGCTGCTACTAGTTGTTGTAGTTGATCCCGTCGATGGTGGCACGGACGTACTCGTGGTTGGTGGCTTATCGACCTTAAAGACCCATTTATCCGGGTACATCTGGTACTGCCAACGGAACTTCTCGCGTTCATCTTCTTGACCCTTGCGGCTGACTACACGCCACAGTTCGACGATGTAGCCCTCGTGCCCATCGGCGGTTTGTTCGGTCTCGCCCGGCTTTAGCGATGCGCATTCGCCGTCTGGGTCGTCTGCAGTCTTGGCCTTGCTGCACTTGATGTCCTGTCGCACGATAGGAATTTCTGACAGGATTTTCACGCAGCGTTGCTCAGTGTAGGTATCTGTCGAAGGGCCTTCGCTACAAGTGCCGTCTTCGCTTTCTTCGCGCACGACTCTGCCCTCGCTGTCGCCGAACAGAGTGACGGTGAGCGAGTCGTCGGTGAACGACGTCTTTACGAGAACGCCGTGCTCGGAATTATTTCGCCACCTCATGTCGAGACCCGGGTAATTCACGGTTGCCTCGCGCCCCATTGGGTATCGCGAAAAGTAAACACTGTGAGGCTTGTGTTCAAGTAGTTCGAACCCGCCCCAGAAGACTGCATTGAAAGTAGTGGTCGCGAGCTGACTCACCCCGCCGCCGTAGTCCTCGGTGAAATCACCGTAGATGACCGGCGCCAACACGAAGCCACGTTCGGCAGTGCGAGCGCCAACGACATCGTTTAGAGAAAACTCTTCGCCGGGAGCCACGACAGTGTTGTCCATGATGCTGGCCGCAGTGTGGATATTGGTAACTCGTGCTGCACAACACGGGTGATGGGTCGTGAAGGACGACACGACTTCGGTAATTCCAAGGCTCCGCGCCCAAGCGGTGTCGTGTTCGGGCACGACGGTCTCGAATGGCGCATCGATCTCAGTTTGTTCATCGAGTATGAGGGCCGCGACTGCATTGAGATCGAGTTCGCGACCATTCACGGAACGCACGATCCGCACAGTGTTTCCTGAGCCAACGGAGAAGTCAGCTGGCGTCGCCGCTATAGCGAAGACGTCCGCTCCGTCGCCTAGGGCAGCTCTTAGTAGTTCGGGATCAAGGTTCAGCCGGATTTCGCCGTCTTGAACCACGGCATCGATAGCTCCTGCAACATCTTCGGGCCGAATTATTAGTGTGAATAGTGGCATCAGGGTGATGCCATCTGGGTTCGTGGGCGGGCCGCCTGTAACGACGTATTCGTGGCTGACTATGCGGCGGGCCCGACTCGCGAGAGCTTCGACTGCGTCGAGGTTTACCTCGGGTTGGAAGTCGCCGACTTCGAGTCTGAGGCGTTTTCGACTTATCGAACCGAGCATCTCGACGAGTTGCTCGCGTGCCTGGTCGCGCAAAATGCCGACACCTGCTCGTGGCTCAACGACAATTACCTCGGTGCCTTCGAACTGAAGGTCGCCCTCTTGTACCCCGTCGAGCACGAGTGCCTGCCAACCATCTAGCAATCCTTCGACGCCCGCATCGTCATAGCTGATCGGGATCGAGACCTTCTCGTCTCGGAAACGCCTAAGCACGAATCCAGCAACTGCTTCAAGCGGATTGCGGCTACGGCCAGCGGTTCGCGCAGTCGCGACTGCTTTTTCGACGTCTACTTTGAGTTGTACCGCTGAAGGATCGGCTTCTAAGTCGGTCCCTGAAGCGCGCGCCTTTAGTGGCTTGGTCTCTAAGTCCTTAGCGAGGGACTCCAGACTTGCTGATACGTCGGCTTCTGACCGACTTTCGGCATCGATGCCCTCGACGTCTACGCCCGGAAGCACTTCGCCTGCGTATGCGACCCGCTCCACAACAGCGCCGAGGAGTAACAGAGCGAACCCACTCCCGACAACGAGAACCAATCGCAATAGGACAGTTTGGCGAGAAACCCCGCGGAACCAACTTCGGCTATTGGTGTGCGCGCCAGATCGAGCGGCTCGGGCGCCGGATTGTTCGCTCACCTTCGGAGTTGTCACTATTGCCGACGCTACCGAAACCGTGGCAGAGATATCCGATGCTCGGACCATGCGCCTAATCTCGGAGCAATGAGTAGCGAACCACTTACGTTGTTGCAGATACACGCCCATCCCGATGATGAGGCGTCGAAGGGCGCTGGCACGACCGCGCTGTATTCAGGCCAAGGGGTTCGAAACGTTCTGGTCTGCTGCACAGGCGGCGAAGAAGGCGACATTCTGAATCCCGCGATGGACCGCCCCGAAGTCATCGAGAACTTGCACGAAGTTCGCATGGCTGAACTAGCTGAGAGCTGCCGAATACTCGGCTACGACGCGCTTCACTGGCTCGGTTACCGAGACTCCGGGATGCCAGAAACCGAAGCCAACGCACGCGCCGACAACTTTTGGAATGCATCGCAAGACGAAGCAGTCGAGCGGTTCGTCAAGATCATTAGGGCCGAACGGCCGCAGGTGATCATCACTTATCACGAAGATCGAGAGTGGTATCCGCACCCCGATCACATTAAGGTCTTCGAGATCTCAGAGCCAGCATTCGAGCTTGCAGGCGACCCAAACGCTTTCCTCGATGCAGGCGAGCCTTGGCAACCAAGCAAGCTGTATTACGTGGCATGGTCCTTCGGTCGTATCCGAACGCTGCATCAGGCACACATCGACCTCGGGATGGAGTCACCATTCGAGCGTTGGATCGAGAGCAACAAGTTCCCGAACTCAGATGAGCGGTTCACTACCCGCATCGACATCGGCGAGTACATGGCCGAACGCCGCGCAGCGTTGCTAGCTCACGCCACACAAGTGACCCCAGATGGATTCTGGATGAAGCTGCCAGACGATGTCGTCAAGGCGAGTTATCCGTGGGAGGACTTCATCTTGGCGAAAAGCAAGGTGACTCCGAGCTACACAGAAGGTGAGTACGAGACTGATCTATTTGCAGGCCTGAGACCCTGATGGGCGCAACAGACACCGTCTCGTTCATAGTTCTAGACGGCAAGACAAAGGTCGAGAGTTGGGCCGTGCAAGTTGGCGACACTGTCGAGGCGCTTGCAGAGGTCCCGGCCAAACCAACGGTGACGCTCACGCTGAGTTCCGCTGATGCCGCCGCTTATCGTGCTGGCGAGTTTGATCTGTCTGTCGGATTCATGCGTGGCTCAATGAAAATGTCAGGCGATTTCGGTGCGTTGTTTCGGGTGCTTCCGAAGCTAAGAACGTTGTAGGGCTCTTAACGCTCGATAGCTGATTAGCTGCGCGCCAGATTCTTCGATCATCTTCTGGAAAGAGTTTTCGCGCAATAAAGCATCGTCATCTACGCGTTTTTCCCAGTCAGCGTGAGAACTTCTGAGTTCGTCGGAATCAACCGCTGGGTGAAGCAGTACCTCTGTTACGCCGGGCCGGAGCGATTGCATTGTTCGTTCGATCGTTTGGCGCGCGCCGACCGGACAGAAAACTAGGTGGTCGGTGAAAACGATGCCTTCCTCAGCTGCGAGTCTGCGGTACGGGAAACCAATGCCTTGTTCGCCGCTTGCCCCGACCATGCGGAGTGGAAGGTCGAACTCGACAGCCATGTCTAGGTAAACGTCGAAGAACTCGGCCTTGAGTTGGAGGGTTCCCATGTGGGCATCGAGGTGCGTTACGTCGAATCCCCAGAGGATCGCTCGTTCGATTTGTGCCCTGCACTCTTTGCGGACCTCGTCGACGTCAGCGTGATCCCAGACGTCTTCGATAGTGCGGGGGAATCCACCGTCGCCATCGAGCAAGCTCGGGGAGTGCGTGATCGGCGCCCATCGGTAAGTGTCCCACTCGGAAGTGAGTGTGAGATGCACGCCAATGTCTTCACCCATATACATGCGTGCGGCATCTCGCGCCCACGGGCATGGAACCATCAGAGTTGCGCTCGACGCAGTACCTCTGCGCAGTGCCGTATAGACGCTTGAGTTAGAGCTACGGCTACTTCCTAGGTCGTCGCAGTTGACGATAAGAAGTTTGGCGTTGGGACCATGACCAAGTCGCTCAGCGAGGCTGATTTCGTTCGGTCCCATCTCCCGAGGCTACCTGGCCGTAAGTGTTGTTCTGATTAGCTCGGCCATCTGCCGAACGCGCTTGTGCTTCATTGATTCGAGTCCGATGAGTGTTCCGTCATCGACGAGCAGCGACATGCGTGCGGCTACCCCTATGCGTGCCACTCCTACCTCGAGGATTCGATTCGACGAGATCCAGCCACGATGTGAACCTGGTCTTGAGACGAAAAACTTTGAGCGCCAAATATGTAGCCGCTGTTGGTCGCTGATACCAACGACCATGTCGCCACCGGCGTACGGGAATCCGCATTTGTCGACTCCGAGGCTCCACTCACGGATCGCGTCGTTGCGTATTTTGGCTGGTCGCAACGAAAAGGCGCTGCGGATAGAGCTAGCTGCCGAGCCTGCGAAAGACATTGGCATCCAGCCGAGGATCTGTTCGCCTTCGTCGAGACCTTCGATCTTCGAGGCGCCCACTTGTTAAGTACTCCTAGATGCGTTCGATAAGCGTTCCGCTACCGAGACCTCCACCACAACACATCGTGATGAGACCGTAACGACCATCTGTACGCTCGAGTTCGTGAAGTGCACTAGTGATTAGGCGCGCTCCTGTTCCGCCAACTGGGTGGCCGATCGCAATCGCGCCACCGTTCGGGTTCACCCGGGACATGTCGGCGTCGACCTCTTTGGCCCATGCAAGCACTACCGAAGCGAAGGCCTCGTTGATTTCGACTGTGTCGATTTGATCTAACGAAATACCTGTCCGTTCGTTGATCTTGCTGGTCGCGTCGATCGGGCCTGTGAGCATTAGGACAGGGTCGACGCCGACAAGACACACGTCAACGATGCGCGCTCGCGCACGCAACCCGAGTTCTGCCGCCTTGCTTGCGGTCATCATTAGTACCGCTGCGGCTCCGTCTGTGATCTGCGACGAACTGCCAGCGGTGTGAACACCTTCGGGCCGACCCACCGGTTTGAGTGTGCTCAGTTTTTCGAGAGTCGTTTCGCGCAGACCCTCGTCGCGAGACACTCGATGCGTAGTGCCTGTCGGTTTGCCGTCTTCGTCGAGGTCCGGAGCATCGATCGCGATGACCTCGCGCTCGAAGTGTCCCTGTGCCCATGCCTGAGCTGCGCGTTGCTGGCTTTGTAGTCCGAATGCATCGCAGTCGGCTCGGCTGATGTCCCACTTGTCAGCAATTCTCTCAGCGCCTTCGAACTGACTTGTGACTTCGTATGTTCCGAAGTAGCTGCGCGGTGTTGGACGACCGAGGTTGCCTTGCATCGCAGCGCCGAGCGGGATGCGCGACATGCTCTCGACTCCACAACTCAGGGCGACGTCCACGACACCCGACTTGATCATCGCGTAAGCAAGGTTCGTTGCTTGCTGGCTTGATCCACATTGTGCATCTACTGTTGTGGCAGCGACACTCAAGGGATATCCAGCGGTGAGCCATGCGGTGCGAGCGATGTTGAATGTCTGCTCGCCAACTTGGCTTACGCAGCCGCCCACAATCTGGCCGACCTCGGTTGGGTCGATTCCGGAGCGTTCGATAACTGCGCGCTGCACCGCAGAAAGTAAGTCGGCTGGGTGCATGGTCGAAAGACCGCCACCGCGCTTTCCGAGAGGGGAACGAGCGGCTTCGACGATTACAACGTCTTCCATCTAAGTCTCCTGAGCAAAGGTTGTGTTGTGTTGCGGGTAATCCTCGCAGACTCGTCCGGCCTACCGGCAGTCGAGGATGATCTTGCCGAAGGAGGTATCCGATGCCATCAGGTCGTATGCGGCAGATGCTTGGGCGAATGGCATGACACATTCGATTACAGGAGCGATCCGCCGCTCGGCGAACATCGGAACGACATCGGCTACGAAAGCGGTGGTAGCAGCAGCTTTTTCTGTGCGCGTGCGTGGGCGCAACACCGTTCCGTGAATTGCGAGACGCTTTTGCATGACACCCAGGATCGGCAGGTTCGAGTTGCCCCCGGCGAGCGTGCCAATTAGCACGATGCGTCCGTTTGGCGCGGCGCCCAACACCTCGGCTCCGAGGTAGTCGCCGCCAACTAGATCGAGTGTGACATCAGCACCGCCATCGGTGGCTTCGCGAATTTGGCTAGCAAGTCCGAGCATGTCGAGTTTTCCATCGTCGGTTCTTGGAGGAACGATTCCTACGTCTAGGCCAAGTTCGCGGCACCTCTCGAGTTTTTCTGGCGTTCGTGCGGTGCCGACCACAGAACAACCCCACGCCTTGGCTAACTGGAGGGCCGCAGTACCTACACCTGAGCCAACGGCGTGGATCAAGACCCACTCGCCCGGCTTGGCCCTCGCTGTCGTGACCATGGCGTCGTGCGCCGTAACGAAAGCTTCTGGAACGCCACCCATTTCGATGAGGTCAAGGCCATCTGGAACGCGCGCACAATGTTCTGCTGGTACGGCGATGAACTCTGCTTGACCGCCGCCACCCGAGATACCAAAGACGCGGTCGCCAACGTTTAGATCGTCGACTTCATCGCCAATAGCGTCGACGATTCCGCTCCACTCAAGCCCAGGAATATCTGCCGGCGAACCAGCCGGGGCTGGGTAGAGGCCAGCAAGTTGCAATAGGTCTGCACGATTGATGCCAGCGCCCTGCACGCGTACACGAACGTCGCCGCGCGCAGGGTTAGGAACGGCGTGTTCGCGTAATTCGAGTTGGTTGTTAGAAATTGTTGTGACAGCGCGCATGATTGCTGACTCTAGAGCGAGCCCGGTGATCGGCGACCATGTGGGGCCTGCCGCATTCCATTACTGTCATGGCATGGCCACCCCGACTGAATCGACTCTCAGGTTCAGCGACGATGTCGGAAACGCTGTCTACCTTGACGACACAGAAGTGTTGGCAATCTGGAATACAGGAGAAGGTATCGACGCTGCAACCGTCTCAGCGTGCGTGTCGTGCAAGTGTCGGGTCGTCTCTACACTTGCACTTGCAGACCTACTAAGTGATGCACTCGCGTTGGCGACATCTCATGAGTTGTATGAGTTAGTCGACGATGCCGTGTCTGCGCATCTATATGTTGTCGATCTGGCTACGAAGTGCTTGCATCGGACGTGGCTAGACCCGCTGGCTGAGGCGTGGGCCGAGGTTGTACAAGGCCCACGCCGAAGAGCCATTCGTTAGTCGCAGCCAAGAGGCGTGAATTCGCCTGGGTGAGGTACGAAACTGATCTCTACGCCTGCGCCGTTAGTCCAATATGCGTGCGAGTCGTCCTTCAGGACAAGTTCGCCTGTAGTTGCCTCGACATATGGGCTGCCGCCGCCTGAGCCCGGCCATGCCGGATCGGCATCCCACCACTGCGCATCGAAGCGCTCAGTACTCACACCACAGTGGTAGTTGAGGTTGAGGCTCATCTTCACGGACTCGCCGACAACTATGTCGGCCTCGGCGTCAAACGCAACAGGCTCCATCGGGGTCGGGTGCGGTTCCGTGACGCCATCGCTCGGCGGTGGCGCTGGGTCGTCAGTCCCTTGAGGCTCGGTTGGCGTAGGAGCGTCGACTATGTACTCATCTGTAACTGCTACGACGTCGGAGCTCCACTCGGTACCGTCTGGGAACGAGCCAACGAAGTGGTAGGTAGCGACCACATACTGCGCTGGCGCACCGTTCTCGTCTGCCGTGTAGTACACCTGCGAAGAGAGACTCACGCCAGTAACCGTGATTTCGATGATCTCGGGTTCTGGGCAAGGACCGTCGCATGCAATATCTGGAGCTATGCAATCTGTTGCCGGACCGCCTTCGCACTCATCTGAGCTGACCGCCTCGGGCGCACCGAGAGCTACAACGTCTCTTCCGTAGAAGCCGCCGTTGCCAGACTTGAGGTCCTCGAAAGCTTGGGCTGTTGTGCGTAACGGATAGTCGCCTAGGTACTCAAGGCTTGCGAGCATGCCGCCAGCGTTCGTGACGACACCGAGGTCTCCTACCTCGACATAGAAGTCGAGGCCAGCAACCGTACGCCCATCGACTAGACGGTGGGCTGTAACAGACCGCGAATACACGATCTCTTCGGTGATTACGTCTTCGCAAACTTCGGTCTCTGGTGCATCACTCGATACCGCACAGCTACCGCTTGACGACACGGTGGAGTAGTCGTTGATTTCAAATTCCCAGCTATAGCCGCGCAGAAGACCGAGTGCATCGAGGAAGTCGTTAGCGATTGCCATCGCTTCGGTCTCCGATGGCAAATCTTTTGGAGGTTCGGGTGCCACGAAATCGGGATCGACCGGTTGCGGATCGACGAGCGCGCACTTGTCGTCGGCCGCTGGATTAGTCGTGGCGTCGCCCTCAGGCGAATCCACCGGAAGATCGGTCGGCTCCGTAGAGCATTCGGGATACACGACAGAGGTCGTTGCTGTAATGCTGCCTTCGCCATCTCTTTCGACGATAGGTGCGTCAACGCTGACAGTGCCATCCACACCTGAACCGGTGCTGCCTGAACTGCTAGAACCCGACCCACTCGTGTAGCTAGGTCCAGCCCAGACCGACAGCCACCAGGCAGAAGCGTCGCCGGTGATTTGCAATGTTCGATCAGCATCCGATGCCTCGAAGCCACCCCACTCAAGGACTCTCGCTCCGCCATCGATTCCTAGTGCTGTAGCCATCTCGGACACGTCGCTGACAGTGAGGTCCGGAGCAATGAGCCTGTAGGCGGGCGCTTCTGTTCCGAGGTCGTCAAGAGCGCCAGCGAGCACGTATCGGTAGTCGGCCCAACGGTAGAGCGAGCTACTCATCGCAGCATCTTCTTGGCCAATCTTGTTCGATGCACCGCCAATACCGAGCGGCATGAGCGGCTTGTCGTTGTTGCCCTGTAATGCCACGACTCCGATACCAGCGACACCGAGTGACATCACTGCGATGATTGCTGTGAGTGCTTTTAGGTGCGGACGCTTGGCCCGCTTAGCTTCGATGAGATCCACGGGTTCGATGGAACCGGCGTCCTTCGGGTTTGAGATGTCCGTCATGGCTCTCCTAGGTTCGTGCCACCGTTGGTTGGCGACTAACTCTTAGACGTGAGCCGACCGTAGCGTGGTTCCATGCACCGAACTGATCAGACGTTCTGACATGCTGTGGCGTCGATCTCGTCTCTCTCAGCCGAGTTGCGCGAGTTCGGCGAAGCACGAACGAACATCGTCCATGAACTCACCTGGAGCGATGATTGCTGCTGGGTCGATGTTGAACCCGAGGTGGCAGCGGTCCTTGTAGGTCATCATCGTGACATTGAGCGCACCACCCGTCCGTGGGCCGAGTGGAAAGTTCGCAACTATTTCCGCACCAGCTAGATACAAAGGGACTGGACTGCCACGCAGGTTAGAGGTTGCGAAATCGATCGTCCGGGTCTGCGAGCGGGTCAGCCCGACGAGTACCGATGTTGGTAGGGCGTTGGCTAAACCGGCGAGACGTTCTAATGAACCGAAAGCGCGCTCGGCTTTGACGGATGCGAGCACAGTGGCCGTCAGTTGGAACCGCTCTTCGGGGTCTGCTGGCGAGATCGGCACCACAACCCGCGCTGGCGCGAAGCGGTTCGCTGCCTTATCACCGCGTTCACGTGTGTTTACAGGCATCGCCATGCGTAGGTCCCGAACCTCGCTGCCGCGCGCCTCGTGGTACTTGCCGAGCGCGCCAGCAATCGCGGTTACGAAAATATCATTGAGGCTCCCACCAAGTTTGTGGGCAACGTCGCGAAGTGGCGTGAGATCGACTTCTAATAGTTCGAAGTGACGACGCAAAGAATGCACGTTCATCACATCGGAGTGCGCTGCCTCTGTGACAACCACCTGGCGTCTGATCGACTTCGCGATCTCGGTTGCGTCGCCCACGAAACCTGGAACGACAGTGGGGTGTGCTGCGATGCGTGCGATGCCGCCAAGCGTCTCTTTGGCGAACGCGATCTGCTTATTTGCAGTGTCCTGAATTGCGTCGCGAGCGATGTCGAGTGGCGATCTCGATGAATCGAGATCCGTGACGACAGTCGGGGCTCGATGCGCAGTGGCTTTTGGGTCGGCCTCAAAATCAACTAGGGCAAGAGACAGTTTCAGTCCTCCGACGCCGTCGGTGATTGTGTGATGCAATTTTTGAAGCATCGCAACATTTCCATTGGCGAGGCCATCGATAAGCGTGAACTCCCACAGGGGGCGACTGCGATCAAACGGAGTCTCAGCGAGGAAAGAACACATGTCGAGTAGTGCGCGCTCATCACCTGGTTCGGGGAGGGAAACGTGGCGTACGTGGTAGTCGAGATCGAGATCTCGTTCATCGACCCACTCTGGTGGCGCTAGCCGAAGTGGGGCACTTACAACCCGTTTGCCGAGCCGCGGGATGGCGGCGATGGCGTCCTCAATTTTGTCGCGAAGTCGCTTTGGGTCCGGGGCGTGGCTAAGGATCGAAAGGTTGCAAAAGTCTGAGCGAAGCGCCGGATCTTTCTCGACAGTCCACATGATCGCCTCAGAGTCAGACATGCGCTCGCGCGACTCTGCAACAGCGCTGAGGTCGGTGTCGGTACTTACGCTCTGGCTCATTGGTGACTGCCTCCTCGTGGCCGCACCGTTCTACTACATCGACTTAGCGCGGCAGTTGTGTCCGCTTGAACTCGTTTAGGCGAGTCCAGTCGAGGAGGCCTATTGCGCGTTCTAGATCGTCGACGCGACCAGTCTCCATGAAGCGGATAAAAGTCGCCGACCCGTTCTCGATAAATGTCGGCACGCCAAAGACCTGATATCGGCCAACTGCCTCGGTGTGTTCTCGAGCGATCGTCGCGAGTGGCCGGCCCGAGGCGACCTCGGCGGCAACGGCATCAGGGTCGAGGCCAACGCTCGCTACAGCAGAAATAAGGTTCTCGACCTCGTGGAGTTTCTTGGCATGTAGGTGCCTAACATCGAATAGTGCCGAATGTGCTACCAAGAAGTACTTAGGGAAAGCATCACGCACTGCCACACCCCACTCGAGAGCGAGTACTCCGCTACCGCGCTGGTCAGGCGGCAGATCCCATACCGGCGTGGCGAACTCATCGACGTGCGCCTGATCTAGCGAGAATGCCACGAAGGTCCAATCGATATCAGACACGCCGGGTACGTCGTCTCGAAGTGCGTTGAGTAAAGCGACGTGAGCGTTGCGAGCAAATGGGCACCGGTAGTCGAACGTGATCCCAATAGAGCGAGTCATGGCGTAAGGCTATTTATCGGATTACGCGACGTAGAACTGCGCCTAGCGCGAGGCCGAGTACAGCACCGCCGATGACATCGGAGGCGTGGTGCATGCGCACGTAAACGCGTGAGCTTGCGACCAAACCAGCGAAGCAATACCAAGCGACAGCGTTGCCATCTTCTGACAGAACCGTCGCAGCGCAGAACGCTGCTGTGGCGTGCCCTGATGGGAACGAACTCGTAATCGGAATACGCATGCCGTAGGGGAGGGTGCCATCGACACCCTCGACAAGTTCGTCGAAGCCCTCGGGCCGGGGACGCTTGAACAAAGCCTTGATAGGCCCGTTCGTGAGCGCACTTTCGACGCCGAGGATTTTCGAGAGGCGCCGCGCCGGGGCGAGCGACCCTGCCCGAACACTCTTGAGGCCACCGACGACATGCCAGATAACGCTGTGGTCGGCTGCGCTAGATAGCGCATAGAACATGTGGTCGAGTGCTGGGTTACGCACCTTGTCGACCGCTGAATCGATTTTCGCATCGAACTCCGAGAAACGGTCTATGTGGTGCGCGAGCGGACCGAAGTTCGCGCCACCGTCGGAGTCTGCCATTAGGCGATGCTAAGGCGAGCAGTCGCTAAATGCTGAGCCGCCCTTGCGCGCTCTTTAGTAACAGTTGCTGCCGTTTCGGGGTCGCCGCCAAAACTCGGACAGAAGTCCTTGAAACTGCAGTAGTTGCATAGTGGACTAGTGCGCGGACGGAAGTCGTCCTTGACGCAAGCTGTCTTGATAGCGGTCATGAGTGCGCCAGACTTGACCTCTACGCCGCGCACGGTTGATTCTGTTGGCGTGGCAACTATCGCTTCTGGCTTCGACAAGTAGAGAAGCTGCACACGAACGGGGCGTTTTCCGAAGTTTTGTTCGCACAACAGAGCGTAGAGATGCACGCCTTCGAGGCTCTTGTGCAAAAAACGTTCGCTAGGCGCCTTGCCTGTCTTGTAGTCGGTGACGACGAGGTCGCCCTCTGGTGTTAGGTCGAGGCGGTCGATAATGCCTCGAAGTGTGACCTTGCCAAGCTTGGCTTCGAGTTTGAGTTCGAGCCCGACAGCATTGATCGTTGTTGGGTCTTCCAACTGCAGGTAACGCTCAACGAAAACCTCAGACTCCGAAACAAAGCTCTGCCACTGTTCGGCTGTGAGGTGCAACTCAGCAAATTCGGGGTCGGCCGCTAGTTCTGCGGCAGCTGTTTGCAAGTCGGATAACGCCGCATCGCGCGTGCGCTCTTGTGCTGGCCTGTTGTGCAGAAGTTCTAATGCGCGATGGACGAGTGTGCCCTTGCTAGCTGCTGGCGATGGCGGCTCCCAAAGCCTCTGCACATAGGAAAACCTGAAGGCCAGCGGACAGTTTGCGAAGGAACTCATTGAGCTTGGCGAAAGCGATATCGGCACTGGCCACGACTGGTTTCCCATGCGCCTGACGTTACAGCGAAGGTGTGACAAAAGCGTCGAGCGGTCCGTATGATTCGGGACCATGAAGATTGATACTGGTTTAGGTGGCGTGTCGCTCGCCGCAATGGGTGAACGTGCCAGGGAGCTAGAAGCACTCGGTTACGACGGGATCCAAACAGCCGAGACCAGCCACGACCCGTTTCTGCCTCTAGTCGTTGCCGCCGAACACACCACAACAGCGCAACTCGCGACCAGCATCGCAGTGGCGTTTGCCCGTAGCCCGATGACTACTGCGAGCACGGCATGGGACATGAACCTGTATTCGGGTGGACGGATGTTGTTAGGCCTTGGTAGCCAGATTCAGCCACATATCACCAAGCGCTTCTCGATGCCGTGGTCACATCCAGCTCCGCGCATGAGAGAGTTCGTACTCGCGATGCGCGCAATTTGGGCTTCGTGGCAAGACGGAGAAAAACTTGATTTTCGTGGCGAGTTCTATAGCCACACTCTTATGACACCGTTCTTCAACCCCGGACCCAACGAGTTCGGCGCGCCGAAGGTTTTTCTCGCTGCAGTCGGCGAAAAAATGACAGAGGTAGCTGGCGAAGTCTGCGACGGGATACTCATACACGGCTTCACGACTGAGCGGTACGTGCGCGAGGTCACGATGCCAGCAATCGAACGCGGACTTGCGCGTTCGGGCCGCGATCGGTCGTCGATAGAAGTCAGTGGACCGCTGTTTGTAGTCACGGGCGGCGACGAAGAACAGATCGAAAAAGCCAAGGCCGGCACACGCCAACAGATCGCGTTCTACGGATCAACTCCTGCTTATCGCCCTGTTCTCGACCTACATGGTTGGGGTGACCTACAAACAGAACTCAACACGCTGTCGAAACAGGGCAAGTGGGTAGAGATGGGCAACCTCATCGACGACGACATTCTCGATGCATTCGCAGTAGTTGCAGAGCCAGAAGGCGTGGCGCTCGAATTGAAGCGCCGTTACGCGGGCATCGTTGACCGCTTGAGTTTTTATGCGCCGTATCAGAGCGACCCAGACCGCTGGTCTGCGGTTCTTGCCGATCTCAAGACTGCGTAGCCGACTGGTTCGGATCTAGGTCCGGGCGGCATCGAGTATTGACTCTGCAGTTCGTTCAGGGTCTGCTTGCGGACCGAAGTGACCGTGGCCTTCCCAAATTGTTGTCGTGCAATTCGGTAGACGCTCAGCGAGCAGAGCAATCATTCTTGGACCCATGTCGGTTGAGTTGCCACCACACAGAAGCGTGACCGGAATGCGAATATCTCCGAGCCTCGACCAAGCGCCGTTTACTGGTCCCATTGTGTAGACCATCGCTTCGGTCTCCGGCGCGCACTTGAGTTCGTAAACGCCGTCACCGCGGTCGCGCAAAGCGTTGTTGACATACGCGCGCAGGCACCTGTGGTCCATGACGCTGAGCGGACCACGAGTGCTGTAAACCTCGAATGCTTCGTCTGGGCTTGCCCATTCGTTACGGCGTTTTCGGGCGCCGACAGCTAGCGGGAAGTCGTGGTCTGGTTTCGCACGTACTTCAGACGGGAAAACGATCGGCTCAAACGCCCAGATCCGCGCGTAGATATGTGGCGACTCTGCTGCGCCGATGAGCAGCGATGCAGCGCCTTTGCTGTGGCCCGCGCCGACTAGGCGAGGGTCGTCGATCCAACTGGCGACGGCTAAAGCGTCGAGCGCGAAGCGCTCCCACGTGTAGGTCCCGTCTGGGTCAGCACTGCTGTCCCCGTGGCCACGAAAATCAAAACTCACGACCCTGTGACCGTTAGCTGCGAGTATCTCTGCTGTTGGCTCCCATATTTGGCCGCAGAACCCAGTGGGGTGCGCGAGCAGAATTGGGCTACCGCTACCGGGGCCCCACTCATAGACAGCGATGTCGACACCGTCGTCTGTCCTAAGTAGCACGGTCGACAATTTACCGGCGGTGTGTTCCCTGCCAGGATGCGACATTTGCTTTCGGCGGTTACGGTGCACAACTATGGGCGACGGATGGAACTATGCAGATGTCTGGGAAGCACTAGCCGACGCGATCCCGAACCACGCAGCACAAATACAGGGTGATCGCAGAACTACCTGGCGGCAATTCGACAATCGCGCGAATGGGATCGCTCGCGTATTGCTCGCGCATGGCGCAATGCCGAACGACAAGGTCGCGATCTACCTACGCAACGCTCCGGAGTACATGGAGACTTTTTTTGCGGCGCTCAAAATTGCGTGCGTGCCGGTTAACACGAACTACCGATACGGCCGCGATGAACTCACATACCTGTGGACCAATGCTGATGCCGTAGCCGTTGTTTTCCACGGCGAGTACACGCCCCTCGTCGAGATGGTCCGTGACACGATGCCGGCGAAGATGCTGTGGGTACACGTAGACGACAACTCCCATGACTGCCCCTCGTGGGCGCTCTCGTATGCAAATGCGGCGACCGAATCAGACCGAATCGACCCGCCGACACAGCGCAGTGGCGATGACCTGATATTTATCTACACAGGCGGCACCACAGGCATGCCGAAGGGCGTTATGTGGCGCCAGCGCGATCTCTATGAGCACGCGAACCAGGGGACCCCGATTGATCCTGCGATTCCCGATTATGACCATGTTCGAAACAGGGCCGGGAAACTCTCTCCAGCGTTGATGCCAGCAAGCCCGATGATGCACGGCACGGGTATGACGATGGCGATTGCTGCGTTACGAATCGGCGGGACGAACGTGTTGTTAGAAGGCGCGAGTTTCGATCCTGTCGAGTGTCTCAATGTGCTCGAATCCGAAAAGTGTTACGGCATCTCAATAGTCGGCGACGCTTTCGCGAAACCAATGTTGCGCGCTCTAGAAGCCGAACCGGACAGGTGGAATCTCGACCACGTGCAACTCGTAGCGAGCGCTGGCGTGATGTGGAGCCAGCAGGTGAAGGTCGGGATGCTCAAATTCATTCCGAACGCAACACTCGGCGATGGTTTCGCTAGCTCTGAGGCGTTCGGTATGGGTGGCTCCGAATCGAAGCGCGGCGACGTCGCCACGACAGCGAAGTTCAAACTCGGCGACAAGGCACGAGTCATAAATGAATCCGGCGTTGATGTCATACCCGGTAGCGGGGAAGTCGGGCTAGTCGCTGTTGGTGGCCCACAGCCGCTTGGCTATTACAAAGACCAGGCAAAGACCGATGCGACGTTTCGGGTAATCGACGGTGAGCGCTACTCGATTCCCGGTGACTATGCCACGGTCGAGGCCGATGGCACGCTGTCGCTCTTGGGGCGAGGCTCAGTTTGTATCAACACCGGTGGCGAGAAGGTATTCCCAGAAGAAGTCGAAGAGGCACTCAAGACTCATCCTCTAGTGCGCGACTCGATTGTTGTCGGCGTTGCGGACGAACGGTTCGGTGAAGCGATAACCGCAATCGTCGTAGCGACGGATGATGTCAGCGTCGAGGTTTTGCGACAGCACGTCAAAGAGCAACTAGCTGCCTACAAGGCTCCGAAAAATATCTTGTTCGTAGAGTCAACGTTGCGCGCGCCGAACGGCAAAGCCGACTATCCACTGTGGCGCGAGCGCGCCGCATCGGAATGCGCGAAGCTCTGAGACTCGACTTGTCTGCTACAGCGGCAGCGAACCTGTTGAGCTGTTCACAGAACCAGTGTCCTTGAATGCAGCAATAGTGCGTTGCGCTGTGCGCATCAGGTGGATTTCGTCGGCTCCATCTGCGAAGCGTGCCCACCGTGCTTGCTGGAACATGTGCGCTAGTGGGGTATCGGTCGAATAACCGAGAGCACCATGGACCTGGATTGAGCGGTCGATAATCCGGTTCAACGAGTTAGCAACAAAGTGCTTTGCCATCGAGACTTCGGAGATGAACGGCTCCTTGCGATCGATCTTGTACGCAGCGTGAAGGACCATGAGCTTGCACTGGTATAGCTCGATTGTGCTGTCTGCGATCATCCACTGGATGCCCTGCTTCTCAGCAAGTATTGAGCCGTGGCTGTAACGGTTGAGTGAACGATCAACCATCATCTCTAGCGCCATCTCGGCTTGCGCGATCCAGCGCATGCAATGTGCGAGACGAGCCGGGCCGAGTCGGTACTGGCCGAGCAAGTGGCCCTGGCCTTGGCCGCCGAGCATCTGGTCTTTGTGCACCCGCAGGTCTTGGATGACGATCTCGCTGTGACCAGTTGAGCCATGCATGGTCTCGACTTCGCGAACATCGTTCCAGCCTTCTGAAGGCAAGTCGATGATGAAGGCCGAGTTCGCTGCCTGCGGAAGATCGGGGTTGTCTTCAGTACGGGCTATGAGAATCGCGAAGGTCGCGCGGCGCGCGCCAGAGATGAACCACTTGTGTCCGTTGATGACCCACTCGTCGCCATCTTGGTATGCGCTGGTTTGGATGAGCGTTGGGTCAGAGCCAGCAACTTCTGGTTCGGTCATCGCGAAACAGCTACGTGCGTAGCCATCACATAGTGGCTTCAGGTACTTAGCCTTTTGCTCGTCTGTACCCCAATGCTGCAGCGTGTGCATGTTGCCCTCATCGGGCGCCTGACAGTTCAGGGCAAACGGACCGAAGCTCGTGCGGGCGGCTTCTGCTTGAACCATCGCTAGCTCGACATGGCCGAGGCCCATGCCGCCCCACTCCTTGGGCATGTGTGGACACCAAAGGCCGCGGTCTTTTGCTTTTGTGCGCATCTCAATGATGGCGTCGATGAGGCTCTTTCGGTCGCCTTCGACAATGCCGTTTTCGAGCGGACGCACGACGTTGTCGATGAAGTCGCGGACCTCGCCGCGGATCTTTTCTACTTCGGGCGAGAGAGTGAAGTCAATGGTCATGGGTGGAGCCTCGCCTGTCGAGCCATCAAAATACAAGTCGTAGCGATTCTTGTGTTAGGCGATGCTGGCAGGGCCGATAGTCAGAACTCAAAGTCATGTGCAAAGATCGTCAAATATGCGCGCAGCCGTAGCTAACTCAGGTGCCCTTAGAGTCGATGATGTCGCTGATCCAGTCCCTGGCAGTGGTGAGGTTTTGGCACGCGTGAAGGCCTGTGGCATCTGTGGGAGCGACCTTCACGCGTTAGTGCATGGTGACCGCCTCGCAGAGCAAGGAGCAGCGGCTGGCATTGGCTCAACTTTCGATCCGCGATGCGACTACATCATGGGGCATGAGTTCTCAGCAGAAGTCCTTGAACTCGGAAAAGATACAGAAGGCTCGCCTGTCACCGTCGGCGATCTCGTCACGTCGATCCCTGTGATTCTTACGCCTACCGGAGTCGAGACAACTGCGTACTCCAATACATACAACGGCGGGTACGCAGAGTTGATACTTCTGAGCGCGCCCCTTTGTCTGAAAGTCCCAAACGGCCTCGACTATCGCAGGGCTGCGCTCACAGAACCCATGGCAGTTGGTCGTCACGCAGTCGGCAAAGCCAACATCACGCCGAAAGACACAGCAATCGTTCTTGGTTGTGGGCCGGTGGGGCTCGCGACTATCGCAGATTTGCGTCGCCGCGGTGTCGAAACAATCGTGGCCACAGATTTCTCGATCCGTCGGCGCGTAGCCGCACAGGCGATGGGTGCAACAGAAGTTGTCGATCCTAAAGATGAACCAGCGATCGAAGCGTGGCGTCGAATCACCGGCGGCAGCGCGCCTGTCGTGATCTTCGAAGCGATTGGTGTCCCAGGTTTGCTTGACCTAGCGATTCAGGCAGCACCACTGCAGTCACGGATTGTGGTCGTTGGCGTGTGCATGGAGACTGACCAAATCAACCCGTTCGTAGCGATCAGCAAAGAACTCAATATCCAGTTTGTCCTTGCCTACGACCTCGTCGAGTTTTCCGAGACTTTACGATCTATCTCTGAAGGCGAAGTCGACGTCAGCCCGCTCGTGAGTGGTCGCTGCGGAATAGATGGTGTGCCAGAAGCATTCGATGCACTCGGTTCGCCAGATACCAATGTCAAGATCTTGGTCGAGCCAGAGATTTCTGGACCAATAGAGGCGCTAACGCTCTAAACGCTTGCTTCTCGAGGCGATAATCAAGCTATGAAAAACCTCGAAGGCAAGGTTGCTGTAGTTACAGGAGCCGCTAGCGGCATCGGACGAGCATTGGCAACTCGACTCAGCCGCGAGAACATGACGGTCGTGCTAGCCGATATCGACGCCGCAGGGCTAGACGGCACAGCGGTTGAAGTACACGAAGTTGGTCGGCGTGCATTGTGTGTGCGTACCGATGTCAGCAATCCAGCCGAGATGGACTCGCTCGCTGCGCAGGTCGAAGCAGAGTTCGGTGGAACTGACTTGCTGTGTCTCAATGCTGGTGTGTTCCGCGGAGGTTTGATTTGGGAGAGTCCGATCGAAGACTGGGAGTGGGTCACGTCGATCAACGTGTACGGCGTGATCAACGGTATTCGCGCGTTCGTCCCGAAGATGATCGAGCGCGGCACCGAAGCGCACATCGAGATCACATCGTCTATGGCTGGCCTGATCGCTACCGGCATGAGCGGTGTCTACACCGTCAGTAAGTTCGCTGCGTTTGCAATTGCAGAGGTCCTCGCTAACGATCTGGCGTTGACGAACGCACCGATCGGTGTCTCAGTTGTCTGTCCTGGTGCGGTCGCTACCGCCATAGCGGACTCCCAACGCAATCGTGAGCACGCCACGACAACCCCGGCTAGCGCGACAGCAATGGATGTCTTGCTCAGAGATTTTTGTGCTGCTGGCAGAGAGCCATCTGCAGCCGCAGCGGAGATAGTCACCGGAATCAAGAACGGCGACTTTCTGATACCGATTACGTCATCATTCGCCGAATTCGTAGGCGTACGATCAGAAGCGTTGCAGCGCAGAGAACTCCCACCGTTTCAGATGTTCGACTAGGGAACAACAGCAATGTTCATTAAATACATACTGCTAGTGGTCATGGTCTTTTTTGTCGCACTAGGCCCGCGGCTCATGCGCTCCGCGCTATTGCGTTTCCAGAGACGGCTAGGGCCACCACCGCCTACGCCGTTGCTTCCTCCAGAAATTGTTGGTGGAGCAGCGCGCACATACGTCTTGTTCTGCACACGTCGTTGCGTCGAGAGCGGGCCTATCGAAAAAGAACTGCGAGCCGCCTACCCGGAGGCAAACGTCGTGAGGATTCGCGCAGATAAGGAACCACAGTTAGCTTCTGCGTTCAAGGTGAAATACTCACCAACCGTGCTGCTTGCAGATACAACCGGCGAGGTACTTGCCACCATGGTCGGACCAGCGGCGATCAAGGCCCATCTAAATCGGGTTGACGGACCCTGATCGCCGCTGCGACCGAGAGTTATCTACTCAAAATGCTTGGCTAGACCTTGCACCGCAGTGTCGTAGATGCCTTGGATCATTGGGGCCATGTCGCCAGGTTCGATCTCAGCTGACATCACGGCTACGCAACCGCCATCGGCTGGCCGCAAAGACGTTGTCGTGACGTACTTGGTGGTCGGTAGAACATCAGCCGCAACCGTGTAGCTCAGCGTGAACGCGGCATCGTCGCGTGCGACGAGCGTCTCTGTGATGTCTACGCCTGGGCCCATGGGGACGTAGCGAATGTCGCCTTCGGAGCGCACACCTTCGAGGCCGGGGAACCAGTTCCCGATCCCGTGGAAGTCGCCGAATACGGCCCAGACTTGCGCAATGTCGCGGGCGATGAATACTTCTGAATTGGTAGTTGTCATGCGACATAGTTACATGCCGCTCGACCGTTTCGTCAACTCCGGCTACCGGATGCCCATTCAGTAAGGCGCTGCGCGAGGTACACCGGAAGCATCATGACAACCACTACGAACGTGGCCATGACGTTCACGAGCGGGACGCTTTTGTCGCGGAACATGTTCTGGAATATCCAGATCGGCAGTGTCTGATAGCCGCTGTCGGCTGTGAAAGTCGTGACGATGATTTCGTCGAAGCTCAGCGCAAAAGCCAAGAGCCCACCAGCGAGCAGCGATGTCATCAACAACGGCAAACGCACATAGATGAAGGTTTGCAGTTGGTCGGCACCCAGATCGGCTGACGCTTCTTCGAGGCTCGCTGGAAGTTGCCTCATCCGTGCCGACATGTTGTTGAACACGATCACTATGCAAAAAGTCGCGTGCGCAACTACCAGGGTGAACGTCGAGAGGCTCACGCCGAGTTGCTCGAACCCTGAGTTGAACGCGATACCGGTGACGATGCCCGGCAGCGCGATCGGTAACACGATCATGAGGTTCACGGTGTTGCGTCCGAAGAACGAAAAGCGTGTCAGGGCCGATGCGGCCAGAGAACCGAGAACAAGAGCAACAACGCTCGCAGCTAACGCAATTGTCAGGGAGTGTCCTAACGCGTCTCGCGCGCTCTCGGAGTTCCAGGTATCTGACCAAGCGGTTGTTGTAAATCCACTTGGGGGCCATGAGAACCCGCGTGATGTAGCGATGCTCAATCGCGCAACGTACGCGAGTGGAAAATAAAGAACAAGGAGCGTTAGCCCCGTGAAGATTCGGAGTGCGACGCGGGCGCCACGAGAAATAAACACTTACAGCTCCTCAAGCGCGCCCGTTGCGCGAGCACTTAGGAGGTAGGCCACCATGATGGCTATCGGAACTGTCGCGTACGCAGCGGCAAATGGCAGGTTGGCGCTGAAGTTGTTGTAAATCGTGTTGCCAATGAACTGAGTCTTCCCGCCGAAAATGCGATTCACATAGAAGTCGCCGAGCGTAAGAGAGAACGTGAATATCGATCCGGCGACGATCGACGGAAATATGAGCGGCAAGATTACTGAGCGTGTTGTTCGCCATGTCTTTGCGCCGAGGTCGCTAGATGCCTCTAGCAAAGAGTTTCCGAGACGATCGAGACCCGCGTAGATAGGGATGACCATGTATGGCAACCACAGGTAGGCGAGGGTTATAACCGATCCTGCCATCCCATAACCAGGGGTCGAGCCGAACGTTTTCTTGATGAGCCCAGCCTCCGGGTTCAACATGGCGCGCCATGCGTAGCCCTTCACTAGATACCCAGCCCACAAGGGCATGGTGACGGCGATTACGAGCCTTCTGCGCGACTTTGTACTCGCAACCTTCGCCATGAAAAATGCGACCGGCAGCGCGATGACTAGATCGATAACAGTGACCGCGGTAGCCGCCACGATTGTGCGCATCGCGACGTCGCGATAGACGGGAACATCGAGTAGCCGGTGGTAGTTGTCGAGGGCTAGATCGGTCACCCGTACGGTGATTACACCCGATGAGTCCGTCTCGTCGTGGTACAGCGAAGTGACGAGGAGCGCAGCTAGTGCGCCGATGTAGGCAACGAGTAGCCACAGCAATGGCCCAGATAGAAGTCCAGTCAGTCGCGCCCAGCGGTGGTGGGCGAAAAAACGCGCAATGGTTCGGCGAATGCTGAATCGAGACGGACGAGAAGGTGTCATCAGTTAGTGAAGTGTCGCTATAGGCCGGGGCGCGAACGCCCCGGCCGTGCGTAATCCGTGGTGTTTCTTAGCCCTTGATTTCGTCCCACGCTGCAACCCATGCTGCGTAGTCCTTGCACTCGACATCTTCGCGACCGTCGAGGCACTTAGCCGTCGGGGTTGCCCAGTAGTGGAGTTCGTTGTAGTAGGCCTCGTCATCTGCGTGGTAGATCTCGCAGTGGTCTCCCATCGAAGCGCAGGCTGCAAGGTTGGCCGGAGCCTCACCGAAGTAGCCGGCTACTTGAGCGTTGCCTTCTGCACCTGTGATCCAGTTGATCCATGCGTACGCACAGTTCGGGTTCTTCGCAGCTGAGTGGACCATCCAGTTGTCAGACCATGCCGTTGCGCCCTCTTCTGGAAGGACCGAAGCGACAGGAACAGCCGGGCTTTCGCCCTGAAGCGTATTCACGATGATCTGCCAGCTAGTACCGATAACGGTGCTTCCTGTGCGGTAGTTCTCTTCGTATGCGACGTAGTCGCTCCAGTACTCAGCGAGTAGATCCTTCTGAGCCTTGAGCAAGTCAACCGCAGCCGTGAACTGAGCTTCGTCGAGCGCGTACGGGTCGGTAATGCCAAGGTCTGGCTGTGTAGCCATGAGGTACAGCGCAGCATCAGCGATGTAGATGGGTGAGTCGTATGCAGCGATCTTGCCTGCATAAGGCGAGTCAGTTTCCCAGACTGCGGACCAACTCGTTGGGGCTGGCACTACTTCGTCTGAGTTGTACTGCAACACGTTGGCGCCCCAACCGTGAGGCACACCGTAGATCTTGCCGTCGAGCGAGTTCTGCGTAGCGCCCTTTAGGAACTCTGCAATGTCGCCGTAGCTAGTAACTCGCGCGGTATCGATTTCGGCTGCATCGCCTGACACGACTGCACGCATCGAACCGTCACCTGAGAACGACGCAACGTCGTAATCACCTGTGGCGAACAACTGCAGTGCTTCGTCTGATGTCATGAAGTACTTGACGCTGGTGTCACAACCCGTGTCTGTCTCGAACTTCGTGACCCAGTCGTACTCGGGATAGTTGCTGCCATCTTCGGCATATCCAGGCCACGCAAGAATTGAAACCGCGCCCTCTGGCGTGGTGTCAACTGGGACGGTCGTGCCCGGAGCGTCTGTCGTGCCTGTTACATCGCCCTTATCGTCACCGCAGGCTGCGGCTACTAAACCAACTGCCATGACGGCAGCGGCAAAAAAACGGTACCTATGTTTCATGTGTGCTCCCTAGTTGATGATCGTTTGGTGTGATACTTCGATACTGCCGATCCGTCGACACTCATCGCGTCGCCAGGACGCCTGCACGGTGTCTCCTGCGGCGATAGTCGCCGAGGACCCCGTATTTGGAACTTCTATCACCATTTGGCGGTTGTCCGAAAGAACTACGCGGTAACGCGTAGTTGATCCGAGAAAGAACACGTCGGTCACTCGCCCTTCCGCGTGTACGTCTGCGTCTGCTCTTACGCCAAAGTTGATGCGCTCTGGGCGGATCGTAAACAATCCATCCGCTTCAGGCCAGACGTTTGCTGTGCCTACAAATCCTGCGACAAATTCAGTAGCCGGATGTTCGTAGATCTCAGTTGGTGTCCCGACCTGTTCGATTCGTCCGTTGTTAAACACTGCGACACGGTCGGCCATCGAGAGCGCCTCACCTTGGTCGTGCGTCACAAAAATGAATGTGATTCCAACTTGCTGCTGGATCTGTTTGAGTTCTACCTGCATCTCCTCGCGTAGCTTGAGGTCGAGTGCTCCGAGCGGCTCGTCGAGCAACAGGACGCTCGGCTTGTTAACTAGGGCACGAGCAAGAGCGACGCGTTGGCGCTGTCCGCCGGAGAGTTGGTTTGGTTTTCTGCCGCCGTAGGTGTCGAGGCGCACACTCGCAAGGGCCT
>SXGU01040615.1_pt1 | contig 47944 bp, 46 predicted proteins | sample 3174531 | NCBI WGS metagenome assembly SXGU01 (sample SAMN11356863, study PRJNA531348) | freshwater metagenome | isolation source: freshwater sample F1-140 | place: China: Fuxian Lake, Yuxi | collected 2017-12-25 | reverse complement strand
CAACCTGGTCGAGACGCAGTCGTTCAGGGCCGGTGCCAAGCGCCTGCTGGTGTGCGCGGACGCCGGCGGCACCGGCCGCAGCTACCATGCGAGCCTCGACGCTCCCAATCAGGCGCGACGCATCCATTATCTGCTCGAACCGGGCTGGCGCGCCGACGCCGCGATCCAGGGGCTGGGACGCACCCATCGCACCAAGCAGGCGTCCGCCCCGCTCTTCCGCCCCGTGACGACCGACGTGCGCGGCGAACGCCGATTCATCTCGACGATCGCTCGGCGTCTCGACGCGCTCGGCGCACTGACCCGCGGGCAGCGCCAGACCGGAGGGCAGAATCTGTTCGACCCAGCGGACAATCTCGAAAGCGCCTATGCCAAGGACGCGCTGCTGACCTGGTATCGGCTGCTGTTCGACGCCAAGCTCGGTTCGACGACGCTCGGAGATTTTCAGAACCGCACCGGCCTAAAGCTTGAGAGCGAGGACGGCGGTCTTCGTGAGGATCTGCCACCGATCCAGCGTTGGCTGAACCGGCTGCTCGCCCTCCCGATCGCATTGCAGAATGCAATCTTTGACGAATATTTGGCACTGATCGAAGCGCGTATCGCGGCGGCGCGCGAGGCGGGCACGCTCGACATCGGCGTTGAGACGCTGCTGGTCGACAGCTTCGAGATCGCCCAGGACCGGATCATCCGGGTCGATCCGGGGTCGGGCGCCACCACGCATTTGCTTCGCCTGGAGATCGCACGACGCCTGAAACCGATGAGCATCGACCGTGTCAGTGCGCTGCGGACCCCGCGTGCCGACGCGCAGCCGCTGCGCAACAGCAAGTCGGGGAAAGTCGCACTTCGACTCAATGCTCGAAGCCTGATGACCAGTGATGGCGTGCCGGTCCGCCGATATGAGCTTATCCGACCGACGAGGTCCGAGTATCTTGCCTGCGACCTGTTCACCGAGACGAACTGGGAGCCAGTCGGGGACTCACGCTTTGCCGACCTATGGGCTGCCGAAACAGAGGAGGCGCTCGCCACGCTTCGCCGTGAGACGCTGCACCTCGCAACCGGGCTCCTGCTGCCGATCTGGGACAAATTGCCCGACGATCACGTTCAGGTTCTTCGCGTCGCCGACCTAGATGGGCGATCGCTGCTCGGCCGCGAAATACAGGCTGCGTCGCTCGTCGCACTCGGCACGCGGCTCGGTCTCGATCTCGATCCCGCACTGCCGCCCGACGAAATCGTCGCGGCGGTCCTGAAAACAGGCCGGCCGCTTCGGGTGACCGGTTCAGGCACGCTCGAGCTGAAACGATCGCTGGTCAATGGCAGCCAGCGGCTCGAGCTCATCGGGTTCGAGGCCGCGCGTCTCGCTGAATACAAGGCTGGCGGCTGCTTCACCGAGATCATTCGCTACCAGACCCGGCTGTTCGTGCCGCTCGACCAAGCCTCCGAAGTGCTTGCTCGGCTCGCCCCGGAGGCCGCCTGAGCGCGAACCGCGTAAACGAGAGGAAAGGCGACGGCCTGTCGGCGGGCGCGATGGACGATGGATGTCCTTCGCTCCCCCGAGGAGACTGACCATGAACGATATCAGCGAATGGATGGCGCGCTATGAAGAAGAGCAGCGCCTGCGCAAGACGCTCGAACCCGACGCCACGGATCACAACAAAGCCGTTCTGTTCGAGCTGCTCGCCAGCGCTGGCATAGCCAAGATAATCGTCGACTTCGATGGCTACGGCGATTCCGGACAGATCGAGCGCGTCGCGCTTCTCAAAGCCGACAACGTCGAATGTCTCCCGCCCGAGGGCAACGTCGCACTTCACATCGTCCGTCACGACGGTTCGGGCGTCGATTGCGTCGAAATGACCGTGCCCGAGGCCATCGAGCGGCTCGCCTATGATTTTCTCGGCCAGGAGCACAGCGGCTGGGAAAATAATGACGGCGCCTATGGCGACTTCACCTTCGACGTCGCCGAACGGACGATCACGCTCGAATATAACGAGCGCTTCACGTCGTCCGAACAATATTCGCACACATGGTGAGGGGGCGACGATGGGTCATTGCTATCATCACGCGCTGTCGTCGGTCAGAAAATGGGGCGGATCGGCAGAAGATTATCTGCCGCTCCATCAATGGTTCGACGAATCCAAGGCGATCAGCGCCGATTTCCGTCACCGCGCGCTTCGGCATCATGCCGAGCGTATCTTCATGCTGGAACACATTTTCGGCGCGACCATCACGGTGTCATCGGGCCGCGTCGTTCCGGTCCGATTGATCGGGGAGCAGCATGTCCGCGAAGATCTCGGCTTCATCCCGAGCTTCGTCGACTGGATGCGCTCCATCCGGCCCGAGCCCTGGATGGGGCGCGCGCAGCCGATCCACCGGGAAGTCGATCCGTTCGCGGTCGCCGCCTGACGGATCACATTTCCGAAGGTCCGAAAGGCCCGGTGCTCCGCCGGGCCTTTTCCTTATCAAGGAGCTTGTCATGGCTGATTATTACAGCCCGACGGTCGTCGAGCCGATGATTCCCGCCGTCGACACGACGCCGCTGGAGCGGCTGCTGCTCGACCATGTTTTCGATGTCGAGGACGTAGGAGACGGTTTCACCCTGTCCGAATGGCAGGGGCCGAGCGACTATCCTGAGTTCGACCGTGAGACTCTTGCAGCCGCTTTGGCAGCGTCGGACACAGTCGAAAGTCGCATCGCGGCGCCCATTGAAGCGCTGCTGTCCTCGGTTCCCGACGACGATCCCGTCATAGTCGAACTGGACCGCGCCGAAGCGTCCGTCGAGATGATCCTACAGGATATCGTCCGCCGGTCGCAGACGCTCAGATATGTCAGCATCATCTGCGCCTTCACCTGCACGAAGATGCGGCCGGATGGGTTTGATGGGGCGGTGACGCTGATCACCGCCGAGGCGGTCCGCAGCAAGTCGACCAACGACATTCTCGGCGAGTTTTTAGACCAGGCCGGCATTTCCGACTGAGCCGGCAGCATCAGTGCGCGGGCGCTGAATCCCGCACGATCGAATTGCCTGGCCATCGCCGGGCTTTCCATTCCGGCGCTCATATAGGGAGAGTAATCATGGGCTGGCTGTACATGCAATCACTCGACGGCTTCGCCACGCCGAAAGCCTATCTCGACAATCAATTCACTTACCGGAGCGGCGACACCACAGCACGCGTGCTTGGGTCCGACGTCATCGGCGGGCGCGTCTATCATGCGGCCGTCGAGCTGTTGAAGCCATCCGAACCGCGTGAAGTGTTCGCGCTCATCTGTCTGGTCGACCATAATCCGCGCGACCCTGAAGGCTATGTCTTCGGCTACAAGGACATGAGCGAAGGGATGGGGCCGGTTGAATCCGACTGCCCCACCGCAATCCTCGATCTGCTCACGCCGACGACACGCCAATATGCGCTCGACTGGCGCGCGCGTTGCCGCGCCAACGCGGCGATGCGCCGAACCGCAGCGTGACCGCAGCGGCGGGCGCCGCCCTCAGCCGGGAGGAAAGGCGGCTTTGGCGAGGCGGACCGGACGGGATGCGTCCGGTTCGTTTCCCAAGGAGATGTTCCATGACGCAATCAATTTCGCTCAACAAGCTCGTGCCATCGACGCGCAATGTCCGTCGGCAGAGCGATCCCGCCGCCGATGCCGAACTCAAGGCCGACATCGAGGCGCGCGGCCTGCTCCAGAACCTGATCGTCACGGCGGCACGGAAACCGCGCGGGCGCTTCGCGGTCGAAGGCGGCGGTCGCCGTCTCGCGGCGCTTTGCGCGCTGGCTGCCGAAGGCAAATTGCCGAAGGACGCGCCGATCGACTGCCTCGTCCTCGACGATATCGGCACCAATGCCGCCGAAGCCAGTCTCGCCGAGAATTTCCAGCGGCTCGCGCTCAATCCTGCCGACGAATGTCTGGCCTTCCAGCATTTCATCGAGAAGGGCTCGGATGTCGAGGGCGTCGCCAGGCGCTTTGGCCTGACCGTTCGCTTCGTCGAGGGCCGGCTCCGCCTTGCCGCGCTCGCGCCGATCGTGTTCGAAGCGCTTGGGCGCGGCGATATCACGCTCGACATCGCCAAGGCCTATGCGACGACGCCCGACCAGGAACGTCAGGCCTATGTGTTCGAGCAGATGGCGACCAGCTACAATGGCGCGCATCCAGACAGCATCCGGCGGATGATGACCCAGGCGACGATCCCCGCGTCGGATCCGCGCGCGCGGTTCGTCGGCGAGGACGCCTATGTCGCGGCCGGCGGGCGCATCGAGCGTGACCTGTTCGCCGACGACCAGTCGACGCGCTGGCTCGACATCGCGCTCCTCGAGCGGCTCGCGAGCGAGAAGCTCGACGCGGCGGCGGCAGCCGTCATTGCCGAGACCGGTCTCGGCTGGGTGCGTCCGTCGCTCGACATGTATGTCGGCTGGCAGCAGACCGAAGGACTTCAGCGTGTCGCGCTCGAAACGCCGGCGTTAAGTGCTGAGGAGGAGGAGCAGGTGACCGCGCTGCAGACGAGCGTTTCGGAGCAGATCGCCATCCTCGAAGATGAGGAGGCCACCGACGCGGAGCGCGCCGCCGCCGAAACCGAGGTCGAGCGCCTGGAGAGCGCCGTCGACGCAATCGTCGACAAGCCGCCGCTGATTGACGACGCGGTTCGGCCGACGCTCGGCACCTTCCTCGTTCTCGGTCGCGACGGCCAGCCGCGGCTTCACGACGCCTTCTTTGTCGACAAGCCGGAACCGGCGGCGGATGGAGAGTCGGTTGAGGCGGCAGGCGAGGACATCGGCGCTCCGGCGCCCTCGAAGCGCGTGGGATTCACCCAGCGGCTGACCGACGAGCTCGCGATCCAGCGTCGTGATATCCTCGCCGTCCACGTCGCCGCCGATCCAGACTTCGCGCTCGACCTCGCCATCTTCCTGATGGTCGACAGCGGTCATGGCGAGCGTGACGGGTCGTCGCTGTCCGCGCAGCGCCCCGGCGATCCGGTGCTCGGGTTCAAGACACCCGACGCGTCCGCGACGATTGCCCGCAAGGAAGCCGAAGCCGCGCTCGATCGATCCTGGAGCGACGGCGAGACTCTGGCCGCACGGTTCGACGCGTTTCGCGCGCTCGGACCCGACGCGCGCGCCGCCTGGCTCGGGCACGCCGTGGCCGCCACGCTTGAGGCAAGCATCGGCCAGCCCGGGACGAGTGCTTGTCGCTTCCACGATCATCTGGGAGCGTTGCTCGGCATCGACACGGCCCGCTGGTGGCGTCCGACCGGCACCAACTTCTTCGATCGGGTTTCGAAACCGATCATGTTCGAAGCGCTGGGCGACGTCGGCGGGCCGGTTCTTGCGGCGCGCTATGTCGCGTCGAAGAAGGCCGAGCTCGCGCAGACCTGCGAGCGCATCTTTGCCGGCAACTTCATCGGCGAGGTCGAGGTGAAGGAGGCGGCGCTCGCCTGGGTTCCGGCCGCGATGCAGTTCGCGACGCCGGCTCCCGCGCCGATGCTTGCGGCCGAAACCGGCTCCCCCGCCACCGATCCTATCGGTGACCGGTCGCCGAGCGAACTGGACGGCGTTGTGCAGGCCGATCCGGACAAACTGACCGAAGAAGCTGCCTGACGTCTCCTCGGGCCTTCTCCGGCGGGCGGTCTCCTTCACCGGAGACCGCCCAATTTCCTCTCACCACTGATTGAGGGCGGCGACCGGACTTAGTGAAAAGTGGCCGCAGGGATTGCTCAAAGGGACATGCAAGCACTCCCCACTATCCGCCGTAATCGACCCGGACATTCTGCCTAGCCGAGGCACCTCACTGACCGGCCATCACAACCCAACCGGTAGGGCGATGGATCACTCACAGGAGATTGGCAGCGATGGCGACAAGTCCGAACCGATTGCCGCCCGGTTTCCCCGCCGCCCTCATTCAGTGCTGAGCGACACGAACGCCAGACAACAGCCGGACGTGCTGCCGTCCCTCCGACGACTTCATCCCCCTCGGAGCAGAGGGCCGCTGGCGCGGGGCGAGCCAAATGGGGCTCGAGAGGAGGCAGCATCATGCGTAAGTCAGCACTCGGACATCCAAGTCCTGCGGACACAATTACCGGGGCCATCATCGAGCGGCTCGAAGCGGGCACAAGGCCTTGGGTGCGCCCCTGGACCGGCGGCGGCGTGTCGCGGCCGCTCAGATCGTGCGGCACGCCCTATCGCGGAATCAACGTCCTGTGGCTCTGGATGGCGGCCGAGGCAGGCGGGTTCTCATCGCCATTCTGGCTGACCTACCGTCAGGCCCAGCTCCAAGGCGCACAGGTGCGACGGGGCGAACGCGGCACCATCGCTATATTATACAAGAGCTATTCCAAGACTGTCGAAGATCGCGACACTGGCGATCCCCACGACGAGACGCGCCGCGTGTTGAGGAGTTTTGTCGTCTTCAACGCCTCCCAGATCGACGGACTGCCCGAGCATTATACCCCGCAAGCGCCGACCCAGCCGAGCGCCGACGAACGGGATCGCGTGTTGGACGCGTTCTTCGAGGCCGTGCCGGCCCGCCTGCGGCATGGTGGAGACCAGGCCTATTACACGCCGGCACCGGATCGGATCACCATGCCGGACATGGCGGCGTTCCGAAGTCGCGACCATTATCGGGCGACGCTCGCACACGAGCTCGCCCACTGGACCGGTCACGAAAGCCGTCTCGCGCGGTCGCTGACCGGCCGCTTCGGAGGTGACGCCTATGCAATGGAGGAGCTGGTCGCAGAACTCGCCGCGGCCATGATCGGCGCAGAGCTTGGGCTCCCCACCGAACATCTCGACAATCACGCCAGCTATCTCGCGTCGTGGGTCAAGGTGCTCAAGACCGACAGCCGGGCCATCCTGTCGGCGGCGGCGAAGGCGGAAGAGGCCTCGGCGCTTATTCTCCGCCTCGGTCGCGGCGAACGGACATCGGAGATCATCCCTCCGTCTGTCACCGACCGCCTGGCCGCGTGAGGAGGCGTGGATGCCATTCCAACGAGGATATGTTTACCCGCTCAAGGACGCCCATCGCTTCGACGATGAGCTGGGCAACGGCTATGCCCATACCGCGCTCGCCAATCGCGGCCCGATCGACCCGGAGTGCTGGGTCCATGACGCTTGGATCGTGAACGAAGCCGGCCTGGTCCATCCCGGACTGAACGTTTCTCCAGTGCCGATTCGACTGAGCGACGTGAACGAAGTCGCCGGCCTGCTCTGGACGTGGAATAACATCCCTCGCCCAACCCAACCTGAAATAACTTGTTCTTAGGAACGGGAATGCTATATTTCGTTCTGTGGAGGCTCGCATGGCAACACGCATCAAAAGCAGCCCGGCTGACCAAAGTCGCGCATTGTCAGATGCGGTGGGTCGCATCGCCGACATCTGGTCGCTCACGAATGACCGTCTGGGCCGCGTTCTCGGGCTTTCGCCGGCGACCGTGTCACGGCTGCGCAGCGGCACATTCCGTCTCGAACCCGACAGCAAGCCTTTCGAGGCGGCCCAATATCTGCTTCGGCTCTTTCGGAGCCTCGACGCCATGATGGGCAGCGATGACGGCGCCAGCAAGGCGTGGCTCAAGACGTCGAACCTCGATCTCGAGAAACCGCCGATCGAGCTGCTTGCCACTTTCACCGGGCTTGCCCGGGTGTGCGACTATGTGGACGCCCACCGCGCTCGCGTCTGAATTCCGCGAGATCCGCAAGCGTGTCTGGCGCGTCGTCGAAGCGCAGCACCGCATCTCGACCAACCGGCTCGCGGCCAGTGTTGCCGACCAGGCCCTGCTCGAGGAGCTGGCCGAGGCGGTCAAGCCGCTGGTGCCCAAGGCGGCGCGCGGGCTGCATTATCTGCTCGCCTCGCCCTTCCGATATGGTCACAGGTCCGCATCGCGGTTCCGGCGCGCAGACGAGCAGCCCGGTATCTTCTACGCGTCGGAGCATGAGCACGGCGCCATCGCCGAAAGCGCCTATTGGCGGCTCCGCTTCTTCACGCGGTCGCCCGGTTTCGTGCCTCCATCCACGGTCAGCGAGCACAGCTCCTTCTCGGTCGCGATCGTCGCGTCACGCAGCCTCGACCTGACGCTTCCGCCGTTCGACGCGGATGAAGCCGCGTGGCTTTCGGAGGACTATTCCGCTTGCCAGGCGCTGGCACGCGACGCACGCGCTGCCGGCGCCCAGGCGATTCGCTACCGCTCGGCGCGCGATCCAGCCGGTCGTGCAAATGTCGCACTGCTGGACCCGGTTGGGTTCGCCGAGACGCTGCCGCGCTCCGGACAGACGTGGCATCTGCGCATCGAGCAGGGCCGTCTGCTCGCGCTTGCCGCCTTTCCCGCGACCGAGCGCCTGACCTTCACCGCCACGGAGTTCGGGCTCGAGCAGCCGCGCTGAAGAGGAAAGCGGGCGTGCTGGCGACGGGCGCAATGATGCGTCTCGCGCCGGAGTGATCCCTCATGCCCGATCCATCCCCTATCACTCTGGAGCGCGTTCAGCGCGCCTTCGAGATGTTGCCTCCGCGTCACCAAGACGCGTTCTGGATGTTGCGGATCGACAATCTCAGCTACGCCGAGATCGCGGAACGGCTCGACATCACCCCGAAGCGGGTCGAGCGTCTGGTGGCCGACTCGCTGTTCCGCATGAGCCGCACGATCGAGGACGAGGAACGCGGGTTCCGTCCGAATCTGGCGCAACGCATCGCAAGGGCGTTGACGGATCAGGGCTACCGATTGCGCCGGATATTCAGGCGCTAGCACCGTCTACGGTTTGGGCGGCCCCCGCCGTGCCGAAGAGGAGAGCAGGCCGCGAGAGCTGCGGACGCAATGATGCGTCCATCGCCGGGAGCAGCTCGATGACCTATGATGTCCACTTTCGTTACGCCCAGGCGCTCGACCCGAGCGGCCTCGACAGCCTCGCCGCCTGTCTTCACGCGATTCAGGCGGCGGCCACGGATTGCCGCAACGCCGGGGCGCCGTTCGAGACCGACCCGGCAGTGATCCTGCTCGCACGCCATCTCGGCGAGATTGCGACGGCCAAGATGCCGGACCGTGCGGCGCTGCGGGGCCTGTGCGCCGAAGCGCTCGCCGACCTGGCGCGCAAGCCCGTACTCGCCACGCTCGCGCTGCGGGGCGTTGGGTATGACGAACCCGCGAAGCGGCTGTTTCACACCGAGGCGCGCAAGGCGCTCCGGCGGCTCGCCGATGCGCTCCGGCTCGATCCCCGGGACTATGATCTTCGGGTCTGCGCCGGCGGCCCCGCCGTCTCCGGCGAGGTGATCCTCCACACCGACCAGCTCTATGTCCAGGTCGGGCTGTCCGGCTACGGCTCCGGCGAGATCCTGTTCCGCCAAGTCGAGGGGCGACGTGATTATTGCGGTGCCCGCAATCACTGGGCCAGCATCCGCGAGCTTCTCGACGCCGAACGCTTCGCGGCGCGGCTGACCCACGAGCTCGGTCTGGAGCCGCCGTCGGTGGTCGAGCCCAGACTGGTGGCATAAGCGCCTGGACAGGGCGGCATGTGCGGGTGCGAAGGCGTCGCCGCTCCGACGGGGAGAGGCCCTGTACCCGACGGCGGTTCGCCCGCAACCCGCCCGCCTGCGGCCCGTGTTGCCTCGCGGAGCCGCGAGGCTGCCCGCACCAGCCTTTGCGGGGGGTTTCCCGTCGCGCGAGCGCGACGGTGCAGGCGACCCCGCTGCCGTCGGGTCAGCGGGCTCCGTCGTCGGATCGTCCGGCGATGCTTCAGGAGACCCGTCATGCCATCCACTCTGTCCGCGCAGCTTGCTGCCCTCGAACTCGGCCATCTGTCGATCGCCGCCGCCGAACCCGATCTCACCCTGGCCATGCCCGACCCCGACGCTGTCGATCAGACGCTCGCAGCGGTCTGGTCCGATCTGTTCGGGCTCTTCGCCGACACCGCGCTTGAAGCCGACGCCGAGGAACTCGCCTGGGGATTCGTCAATCTCTTCCATCGCGCCGCCTCCAAGAAGTCGGTCCAGATCGACCGCGCCACCGACGAGATCCGGCTGCTGATCGCGACCGCCGACGGCTCGGAGGTGCATACCGGGGATCTCGAACAGCAGATCGAGCGGGCGCAGGCGGCGGAGGCGTCGATGCTCGGCCTCGAAGCGCTGCGCGAAACGGCCGCTCTCCTCTACATGCGCGAGACCGGTTCCTCGTGGCGACCCGCCGGCGGGTCGCGAGTCAATCATGACGGCATGGCGACATCGGCCGTCGTGCAGGGCCGCGATTTCCTCAAGGCGCGGGCGGACACCAAGCGGCGCGCGGTGATGCCCACCGGTTCGCCGGTCGTGTTTGCCGGCGGCCGGCACGCCTTCGCGACAGCCGAGGAGGCCAAATCCTTTGCCGACAATGTCTGGACGACGCTCGACAAGGTCCGCGATCATGTCGCCGAGATGGTGCTGGTCCACGGCGGTGACAGCAAGGGCGTCGACAGGCTCGCTGCGGCTTGGGCGGAGCGCCACAAGGTTCCCCAGATCGCCTTTGGCCTCGACAGCCGCCTCGGCCAGCGCGCCGGGTTCCGACGCAACGAGCAGATGTTGTCGCTCAACCCTCGCTATGTCGTCGCGTTCGCCGGCAATGGCGTCCTCGAGCGGCTCGTCATCCAGGCGAAGGAACGCAGGATTTCGGTGGTCGATCGCCGCGGACCCCTCGGCACCCATCCCAAGCGCGCGGCCGTTCTGGCCGAAGCGCCGATCGCCGCATAATCTCTGCGACCGCGGTGCGCTCCCATGCGCATCGCGGTTTTCTTTGTCGCCGACGGCTCACCCTATCTCGGCATGCGAGCCACCCCCCTGTGCATATGGGAAAATATACTATAGGGGAGTAGTGTATGGCTCACACCTCAAATAACCGAACCCAGCTTGTTGCCCGCACGCGACGGATCGCCGGGCAGATCGCTGCGGTCGAGCGCGCGCTCGAAGCCGAGGCGGGCTGCGCCTCGATCCTGCAACAGGTCGCCGCCGTTCGCGGCGCGATCAACGGCCTGATGGACGAGCTGGTCGAGGACCATTTGCGCGAGCATGTCGTTCGATCCGACCTCAGCGAGGCGGATCGCGCGGCCGGCGCCGACGAGCTGATCGCGGTCATTCGGCGCTACGTCAAATGATGGACAACAGCATGGCGACCCGCCCCGAGAGCGACGACCTCCCACATTCGCATGTCTTTCTCGGCCAGTCCCATGACGAGAATGCGCGGCGAACGCTGTGGGTGGTCGGGCTGACCGCGGTCATGATGGTTGCCGAGATCATAGCCGGGACGATCTACGGGTCGATGGCGCTGCTGGCCGACGGGTTCCATATGGCGACCCATGCCGGGGCGCTCGCGGTCTCCGCTGGCGCATACGCGTTCGCCAAGCGCCATGCGACGAGCGCACGCTTCACCTTCGGCACTGGCAAGGTCGGCGATCTCGCCGGCTTCGCCTCAGCACTCATTCTGGGCGTCGTCGCGGTCGGCATTGCTATCGAATCCATCGGCCGCCTGCTGAATCCGCAATCGGTTGCTTTTGGGCAGGCGACGCTCGTCGCGGTCATCGGCCTGGTGGTCAATATCGTCAGCGCGCTGCTTCTGTCGGGCGGCGGCCATGACCATCATAGCGGCCATGCCCATAATCACGGCCGCGATCATCATCACGACCATGATGATGGCGAAGGAGCGCATCGACCGGTCCAGAGCCGCGACAACAATCTGCGCTCGGCCTACTTTCATGTGCTCGCGGACGCGCTGACCTCCGTCCTCGCCATCGCGGCTCTACTTGCCGGTCGCTATCTGGGCTGGGTCTGGCTCGATCCCGCGATGGGTATTGTCGGCGCGATCGTCATAGCACGCTGGTCATGGACCCTTATGCGCGACACGTCCGCGGTTCTGCTCGATGTCGCCGATCCGGCGCTGGAGCAGGAAGTGCGCGAACATGTCGAACGGGGCGATGCCCAAATCATGGACCTTCACATCTGGCGCGTCGGACCCGAGGCGCATGCCGCGATCGTCAGCGTGACAGGCGGCGTCGAACAGGACGAGATCCGCGCGCGGCTTCGCCCGGTGCACGAACTGGCCCATGTCACAATCGAGACGCGGTAAGCGCTCGCGCAATGACGACCGAGCCGTTCCTCGTCCGCATCAGGCGCTGGGCACGTGCGATAAAGCGAGATGTCCTCACCTTGTGGTTTGCCGCACGCGACCGCCGCGTTTCGTGGCCGATCAAGATCTTCTGCGCGGCGATTGCGGCCTATGCCTTTTCGCCCATCGACCTCATTCCCGATTTCATTCCGGTGCTGGGCTATCTCGACGACATCATCCTGCTGCCGCTTGCGATCATGCTGGCGATCCGCATGCTGCCGCCAACGCCGTTGGCCGAATCCCGCGCGGCGGCCGATCAGTCCGCGGCGCGGCCGTCGAGCCGGGTCGCGGCGATCGTCATTGTGGCGACGTGGATCGTTTGTGGAGCCTTGCTCGCGCTGGCGTTCTGGCCCGGACGGGGCAATGCCTGACCTTCGCCCTGTCGACATCACGGCCAGCGTGACGTCCGCCCGATTGGCGTTCCCTGAAAGGCCACTCCACGCATGAGTTTGCTGCTTATCCTCGCCGGCGTGGTCGCGCGCGGCGCGGCCTTTACCTGCACGCCGGTTGCGGTCTGGGATGGCGACGGCCCGATCTGGTGCGCCGAAGGCCCGCGCCTCCGCCTGAGCGGCATCGCCGCGCGCGAGATCGACGGCACCTGCAGGCCCGGTCATCCCTGTCCGGCCGGGAGCGGCGTGGCGGCGCGCGATCATCTCGTTGCGCTTCTCGGCGGCTCCCGCGGCCGCCTGAAGTCCGGCCATGTCGTCGTACGCAGTCCCGCGCTTCGCTGCGTGTCGATGGGCTCCGGCAAAGGTTCCCGAACGGCCGCGCTGTGCTCTGCCCCGCGGATCGGCGATCTGTCGTGCGCGATGGTCCGCAGCGGCCATGCCCTGCGCTGGCGGCGTTATGGCGGAGACACGCTCTGCCGACCGTGATGGCCCCGGGCGGGCGCGGCGTGGCGTCGGAATTTCAGGACGCGACCCTCAGATGACCAGGCTCGTTGTCCTCCACTGCTGCCTGACATGGTGCCCTCTGCACTGCTTGACGATGCGGCCCGAGCGATCCTTCGGTTCGACTCGACGCGTCACTATGTTCGCCACCAGCCTTCGCCCAACGCGACGCTTGCCGGCCTTCTCCTCGTAGGAAACGGAGCGCGCATCGTCTCGACAACGCCTAGCGACTTCTGCGATTTGCCCTCCTGTCTCAGGGGCGGACGACGCGGAGGTGCTGATGAGACGGCGTGGCAAGCGGATGAAACCGGCGACACGCAGCGGTGACCAGACGGGGCTGTGATGGCCGGTCCTCCCCGGCAGCGCCAGCACCGACTCCATCGACTTCCCAAACCCCTATGGCTCGGATCGAAGGCTCGCAACCCGCAGCCCTGCGGCCCGTGTTGCCTCGCTTTGCGAGGCTGCCCGCGCCAGCCTTGGTCCGGGGTTCCCCTCGGGGCTTCGCCCTCGGTGCGTCCCTCCGCTCGGTCGCCATGACCGGGGTTCAGTCGATCGGGACGGTCCCGGCGACGAACCTGGAGACAGACCATGACCAACACCGTTATCCTCGTCGGCAACCTGGGCGCCGACCCCGAGACCCGCTCCACCCGGGGCGACACCACGATCACCTCATTGAGCGTCGGCACCAGCCGGCCCAAGCGCGACAGCGAGGGCAAGGTGCTGAAGGATCCCGCCACCGGCTACACCGTCAAGGACACCGAATGGCACCGCATCACCTGTTTCAACGGTCTCGGCAAGACCGTCGGGCAGTTCGCCACCAAGGGCATGCTGGTCGCGGTGCGCGGGCGCATCCACTACTCGCAATATGAGAAGGATGGCGTGACCCGCTACGCCACCGAGATCATCGCCGAGGACGTTCAGTTCCTCAGCCGGGGCAAGCAGGCCAGCAACCCGCAGCCCGATCTCGACCTCGACGACGACGTTCCCTTCTGAGCCGAGCCTCAGCCCCGGCGGCGACCTGCCGCCGGGGCCTTTTTTTGCTTCAGGCTCAGTCCGGAAAGTGCCGGGCGACCAGCGCGTCCAGGTTCTTCGTGAGGACCGCTGCCAGCACCAGCGCATCGCGTTCGGCGTCGAACGGATCGCGCTCCATCGCGCTCACCAGCGCATGTTTGAGCCAATAGCTCGTTGCCGGATTGGCGAGCAGCGCGAAGAGCTCGAATGAATCGCCCTGCCCATCGGCGGGTCGCAGATCAGCCATTCTGCACCTCCGCGGGGTCCGCCTTGGCAAGTTGGGGTTTGATCCCGGACGCCGGGCTGTCACCTTTTGCCGACAGTCGGTGGAGCGCTGCATCGACCCCGATCGCGGCAACCCGCGCTATAAGGTCTCGCAGCCTGAGCGGGCCGATCGCGGCTCCGCCCGCGTCGAGCACGACGGTTCCAAGTTCAAGCGCGGCGGCGCGCTTCACCGCGGCGGCTCGGTCCTCCAATGCTCGGCGTTCATCATTCAATCGGGCAAGCGCTTCGAGCGCGCTCGGCTTCTTCTTGGCCACGACCATTCTCCTTGCCGGTCGAAGCCCCTTCCGATTCGATCATGCGTCATCCGGCAGGCTGTAGGAAAGCGCGGAATGGTGACGGTCAGCGGGTTGGCAGCCTGTCGTGGCGAGGGCAGCACAACTCTTCGCTGGCTTGACAGTCGGAGTCTGACGGGCCGCTCGTGGCCGCTCGTCAAGGACGACGGTTCCCCCAAAATGCTGGCGCATTTCGGCTCCCCCATCGCCGCTCGCGCGGCGGGCTGAAGCCCGTCTTTGACCAGCGCCGATCGGCCGTCGGCCGCTTCCTCATCGTCAACGCGAATGAGGAGATTACATCATGTGCGACGCGCAGTTCGAGAGGATCGCCAGCCGGATCGACGAGATCGAGACGGTCCTCGCCCATCTGCACGACGGCGCCCGCGATGATCGTGGCCAGGCGCTTGAGCTCGAAGCCGAGCTGGCCCTGCTCGAAGCCCGGCTCGATCAGATCGAGCTGCTTGCAAGCTACGAACCAGGGTCTGCGCGCGAGGAGGCGTGACGGACATCCGGGCTCTGCCTCCCCGCCGCCGGTATAAGCCCGTCGCGCCTAGCCGACGCTGGTTGCGCGCGCCCGCGAACGCTCGCAGAGATCCAGAAATTCGGGCGTCGCGGGCATCGAGCCCGCGCCACCCGAGCTCTTTTGCTCGCTCGACATGGGGTAGAATGACAGCGGCAGAAGCCGGGCCTCAAGGACGACGGGGCCCCACCATTTTCTTGACCGCCGCGAACACAGCACATCACCTCCGAGCGCAGCGCAGAAGGTCAAGAAAATCGTGACCCCCATCGCCGCTGGCGCGGTCGTGCTGCGCACGATCCTTGACCCCCGACTCCTCCCGCTGTCCCCAGACGCGCCGTCTAAGACGAAGCAGGAGACGGACCATGACTTACCTCAGCCAGATCAGCACCGCCGACGCCACCCTCTACACCGACGCAGAGCATACCGCCTATATGGCAGCCTATGGCAAGGCGACGGAACGGGCCGCCTACAGCTACTTCGACCAGCATATCATCCGCACCGACGATGGCTGCTACTGGATTGCCGACGAAGGCGACTATGAGAGCCTGATGCAGGACCTGGTCGACCGGATCGTCCACACCGTCGACGCCGGCCGAAGCGACGAGACCTGACACGCGAAGGGGGGCTTTACGCCCTCCTCTTTTTTGCTCGCAAGGCTGAAATCAGGTCGCGCGGTCCCGGCGGAACTGGGCCTTAGACCTGGAAACAGAAACCGGGCACACCAACTTAGCTGAGGCGCGTCCACGCGCACGATCTATCATGTGCGTTCCTAGGGATGGATGATAAAGTAGCGCAATGAGGCCCATGATTGCCCTGTCCAGGAAGTTTGGGGGCGTAGCCCTTCTCCTCGCTTTGTGCTGGTCATTCATCCCGGTCGCACCAGCCGGTGCGGCCCAGATTTACAGCGAGCGGACTGTCTCAACTCCGGCGGCGCTGACGCAACTTCTGGTCAGCGATCAGGTCGTTCTCGTGGAGCAAGCGGCCGCCGTCGGGAAGAATCCTGATCGAAGCGACGGGGACGCGGGCAAGGCTCCAGTCCCGTCATTGTTTAGATATTCGTCTCCGATCCTGACGCTCTCCCAGCTGCATGGGCTGCCGGCGTCGACAGGTCCGCCTCCCTCCTCAACTCCTCATCACTTTCGAGCTCGCGCACCTCCTGTCGCCTGACGCGCAGCCGCTTGGGCTGCCCTCCACAGATCAGGAACTCTCCCGGCGCATCAGCCGGGCAATACGAAAAGGCGACGAGACATGAAATCTGCAAAAGTGGTGAGCGTGCAGGACGTGCGCGCGAAGGAGATATGCGACCCCTGGCTGACCGATCGCGCTCAGCGGGCGGCGGCCGAAGAGCTACTGCGAACATATCCCGAAACAACAGATGAAGAGACGGCCGAGATACTGACGTTTCTGACCAAAGGCCGGCACTTCGACGTTGGGATGGTCGCAGGCAATGAGGAGTTTCGCGAAAAGATCGAGGCAATCCGCGAGGCGCACAAACAGCATTTCCGGTTGCGGCCCGCGCAGCTGGCCGGTTCCATTCTTCTGATGATCGCCCTCTTTGGCGCCTTCATCTGGTATTTCGCATTCTGATCAGGAGCTGAAAACGGGACTGATTCTAAGCACTGCGGCCAGCCTGATGCTCGTGTCGGGCGGGACTTATGGCATCGAGCTCATGATGGACCGTTATGCCACCCCCGAGGCCCGGATGCAGGCAAAAACCAAGCCATCGACAGCGTTGGAAAGGGAGCGCGAGCGAATCGACAAGCGACAGCCTTGATACCGTGCGCGAGCGCTGGCCGCTGCGCGCATTCTCTCCAGGGCCCCGGCGTACATTCGGCGTCGGGGCCTGCAAGGCCGACCCGGGCGCGGAGGCCTGGCCATTGCGCGACGCCCTTCCCCCGGCACCAAGACCGCACCGCGGCGTTCGGAATGAAGCGGGTGACGGCCACCATCGCTCGCGAATTCGGGCCTCGCATCCGTGCCTGCTCCGACGGCAACGCTCAGGCCTCCGCCAGCGCGCGCATGATCGCCAGCCCCGCGACCATGCCGCCAATTGCCAGAACGACTGAGCCGACCACATAGGCGATTGCGGCGCCGGTTTCGCCTCGTTCGTAGAGCAGCGCCGTTTCCAGCGAAAAGGCCGAAAAGGTCGTGAAGCCGCCCAGGACCCCGGTCGCAAGGAACAGGCGCCATTCCTGCGGAAACTGACCACGATGGGCAAAATAGCCAGCGGCAAGCCCCATCAGGAACGAACCTGATATATTGATGGCTAGCGTGCCGAACGGAAACGTCGCGCCGAGCCGCAGCGCGAGCAGGTTAACGCCATGACGTGCCGCGCCGCCGAGGCCAGCCCCCAGGAAGACGATCAGGAATCCCATGCGCTCATCCCTCGATAGCGGCACCGGTTGAGCGGCCGCCGGGGCTCCTACTAAGCCGAGCACAGATGGCAGCGGCCGTACCCGGTTCCAGTCTCATAGAAGTGTCTCGCGGGGCCGCAAAGCGGAAGCCCATAGGAGCGACGCTTCAGACGCCGACAGGCTGCTAAGTCCCCCCGGTAGAGCGCATCCAAGTCCAGGAATCGAGTGCAACGGCAGCTCGCACGAACCTCGACAACATGGGGACAATTTCATGCACACCTTACGCGGCGCGCCGCAGGATTATGGTTAGATTTCATGGGCTTGTGGCATGACCATCGAGCGCACGGTTCATGGTCAATGACCATCAGGCGCACCAATGGTGGTCAGCGGCGGAATACCGGGCCAATCTCGCCGACGAGACTTGACGCCGCCGTCGCGTTCTGTCTATGTTCTCGCTTGCCTTGCGTAGTGCCCACCACGCTCCATGCGAATGGATGCGTGTCATGCAACGACGTTTTCAGCTTGCCTGCTATGTGACCGACGACCTCAGCGCGGCCTTCTCGGCGCGTGCTCGGGCGCGAAATCTGACGGTCGCGGCGGCGCTCCGCCAGCTCGTCATCAACGACGTGTTCGGCGCCGCCTACGACCCCCGCGAACAGCGCAATCATATCCTCTTCATGACGATCGCGATGGACGGGTTGTTGTCCGAACACCCCAACCCCGATCTGCGTCCGCGCCTGATCGAAATCTGGCAGGAGCGCGTCGCGCGGGAGGACCAGTCCCATGCGGCATAAGTTCACCAACTTCACCCGCGGCAGCCAGCTGCTCGGCCATTTCGGCTTCATGTTCGCAGCCGGCCTCAAAGGGCCGCTGATCGTCACCGCCGCGACCTTCACCGGCTTGTGCTGGTGGCGCGTCTGGGCGGCGTTGTCGGACCATGAGAGCTATCTATGCTGGATGCGGCTCTACGCCGGTATCTACAATTGGTTCGAGTTCGATCCGGCCAAGGCGGTGAACCTCGAAACGCTGTCAGGGGCGCATGTCCTGCTGCCGATCGCGAATGTCGGCACCCACCCAACAGTGGTCGCGGCCTGGGACCGGATGACCGATGCGGCCGGCGACGGCGCGATGCTCGCCGGGTTCATCACCGTGCCCGCCATTGCGGCCTTCGCTTGGCTCGCAGCCTGGTTCGGGCGACGCTCGAAGGAGAGCCGTCACGAGCGCGGCGCGACGCTTGCCGACCTGCCTGCGCTGGTGACCGAAATCGAAGCTCACAATGCCCGCGAGCGGGCGTCGGAATATCGCCGACTAGTGGGTCCGGGCTGGCGCTATGCGTCCGCCGCCGAGCTGCGCAACGCGGGCCTTTACGAGCCCTATACGCTCGCCGGCGTGCCCTATCCATGGCGGCTCGAGCAGAGCCATGCGATGCTGATTGGCACCACCGGCACCGGCAAGACCGTGGCGATGCGCAATCTCCTCGCGCAGGTCCGCGCACGAGGCGCACGGGCGGTCGTGTTCGACCTGACCGGCGCCTTCATTGAGGCCTTCTTCGACGAGGCGACCGACACGATTCTCAATCCGCTCGATGTGCGCTGCCCGATGTGGTCGATCTTCCAGGACTGCACCGACGAGGCCGAGCTGACTGCCGCTGCCGAGGCGCTCGTGCCCCATGACGGCGGCGGCTCGGAGCAGTTCTGGGTGCTCGCCGCACGGATGCTGTTCGTCGAGATGTGCCTGAAGCTCATTCGCGAAGGCCGGGCGACCAACGAGGCGCTCAGCAAGGAGCTGATGACGGCGAGCCTGGCGCACGTCCACAAGCTAATGGAGGGGACTGTCGCCGACCCCCTCACAGCCCCTGAAGCCGCCCGCATGGCGGAGTCGATCCGCGCTGTTTTTAACGCCAACGCCAAGGCGCTTCGGATGCTGCCGACGACCGGCGCGCCCTTTTCGGTCAAGCGCTGGGTGGCCGGCGACAGCGAGCCCGGCGCGATCCTGTTCGTCTCCGCGCGCTATGTCGACATGTCGGTCGCCTCGCGGCTGCTGACGGTCTGGATGGACACCGCCATGAACACACTGATGAGCCTCGAACGGTCGGGCGATCTGCGGCTCTGGTTCCTGTTCGACGAGCTCGGCGCGCTCCACCGTCTCCCCGCGATCGAGAAGGGCCTGCAGACCGTCCGCAACTATGGCGGCGCGATCGTGGCGGGCGTCCACGCTTATGCCAAGCTGAAGGAAACCTACGGCGAGAACATGGCGATGACCTTGTCGTCGCTGGCCCGCACCAAATTGTTCCTGGCGACCGCAGACCGCGAGTCAGCAACCTGGTGCTCGGACTTCATCGGCCACCGGCAATATCGCGAGATGGAGGAAGGCTATAGCTATGGCTACAACAACGCCCGCGATGCCGTCAGCCTGACGCCGCGGCGGCAAATCGAACCGCTGCTGCTCCCCGATCAGCTCATGAACCTGCAGCGGTTGCAGGGCTATCTGAAGTTTCCCGATGGCTTTCCCGCGGCCCCGATCCGGCTCACCTATGTCGACCATCCGCGTCGCGCCGACCCGTTCATCGCACGGCCGAAAGTCGCGGTGGCGACGGCGAAGAATGGCGTCGACGGGGCGCCGCAAGACCCATCGTCCGGCACCGCCGATGGACACGCCGCGGCCGACCAGGGGCCAGGCCCGAGCGGCGATCCGCGGGAGCGGCGGACACCGGTGGCTGACCCTTCCGAAACCCTGTTCGACTATGCAGATCGGCATCCGGCCGAGGCGTCGATCCGGCCGGCAGACGTGCCGGTCCCCGTGGCCAACCCCGCCCTCGGCCCGGCGCGGATTGCGTTCCCCAAACCGCAGACCCCGAACGATACGCCGGGTGCAACGGCGCGCCGCCCAGACGCTCGAAACGCACAGAGCGAGGATCCCAACACGCCGCCAGGACGGTCGGAGGGGCAAGCGCGATCAACCTTCGCTCCGCCTCCAGGGACACCCGGCAGCGTCGATGCGAACCGCGGTGTCCGCCCACTTCCAGGTCAGGAAAACATCTCGCTGCGCGAGCTGAAATCGGGGGTCGCGCCAGGCGATATGCCTACGCCGGACGACGGCATCGAGTTCTGAGCGACGATCGATGTTGTCGGTTGCGACTGTCCGCTCCGCCAAGGGCGCCGCCGGCTATTTCGCCGCAGACAATTACTATTCGCCCGGCGAAGCCGAGACGTCGGGCGAATGGTTCGGCAAGGGGGCGACAGCGCTCGGGCTTTCGGGCGTTGTCGACAAGGAGACCTTCGAGGCGCTGCTCAAGGGAAGCCTTCCGGACGGGTCGCAGGTCGGCACGCCCGATCGCCACCGCGCCGGTGTCGATCTGACCTTTTCGATGCCCAAAAGCTGGTCACTGCTGGCGCTGGTCGGGGGCGATCGGCGCATTCTCGACGCCTATCGCGCGGCGGTGAAGGAGACGCTTGGGTGGGCCGAGCGCAACGCCGCCGAGACTCGCATGGAGGTCAAGGGCAAGGAAAAAGTGGTCGCGACCGGCAACCTCGTCGTCGCGCTGTTCGAGCATGACACCAGCCGCGAGCAGGAGCCGCAGGCGCATCTCCATGCCATCGTCGCCAACGCCACCCAGGGTCCGGACGGCAAATGGCGGGCCCTCCACAATGACAAGCTCTGGTCGCTGAACACCCTGTTCAACGCGATGACGATGGCCAGCTTCCGCGACAAGGTGGAGGCGCTCGGTTACGCGGTCGGCGATCGCGGCAAGCACGGCAATTTCGAAGCCGCGGGCATCGGCCGCAACCTGATCATGGCGTTCAGCACGCGCCGCCAGCAGATCCTCGCCAAGGTCGCCGAGATGGCGCACAAGACGCCCGAGGCGTTTGCCGCCGCGACTTTGATGACGCGATCGGAAAAGGCGCCCGTCGCCGACCGCGATGCTCTCTACGAAGGCTGGCGGGAAAGCGCGCGAGCTGCCGGCCTCGACCTTCCCGGACTGGTCGCAGAAGCCCACGCCCGCGATGGTGCGGCGCCGTCTCCCTGGGACCGCCTGGCACAGGCTGCGGGCATGGTGGCAGCGCGCGGCCGGGAGCTCGTCGGCGCGCTCGCGGACCGGCTCGGCCTCGCGCGGTCCGATCCGTATCTGCCACGCCACTTGGAGACGAAGGCCCCGTCGGAGGTCGGCGCGGCCCATGCGGTCGCCTCGGCGCTCCGCCACCTCGAACAGCGCGAAGCCGCCTTCAAGAAGACTGACATCTACAAGGCAGCGCTCGACACCGGCCTGCCAACCGGGATCGCCCAGATCGAGACGCGCATCGCCGCTCTCGCCCGGACGGGTCAGCTCGTGGCAGGCATCGGCCGCAGCGAGGAGATGATGACGACGGCCCAGGGTCTCGGGATCGAGCGCCGGATCCTGTCCGCGGTCGACGCGGGGCGTGGTGCGGGAACCAGCTTCGTCGCCGCAAGCGGCGCTGGTGCCGCGTTGCGCGACAGAGCCAGGTCGGATGCAGGGATCGAACTCAATCCCGGACAGGAAGCCGCCGGCGTGTTGTTGCTGTCGTCGACCGATCGCATCATCGCGGTGCAGGGCGTCGCCGGCGCGGGGAAAAGCAGCATGCTGGCGCCGGCCGCAAGGCTGATCGAGCAGAGCGGCCAGAAGGTGCTGGGTCTCGCGGTCCAGAACACGCTCGTCCAGATGCTCGAACGCGAGACCGGCATCCGGTCAATGACCGTCACCCGGTTCCTCAAAACCAATGCCCCTTTGCTCGGCGAGCGCCCAGATGGTGGCGCGCTGAGCGCGGCGCGTGCGACGTTCGGCGGCACGGCCATTTTCGTCGATGAGGCCTCGATGCTGTCCAACGCCGATCAGCTCAAGCTGGTCGAGCTCGCCAACCTGCTCGGCGTCGGGCGGATGGCGTTTGTGGGCGACGCGCGGCAGCTCGGGGCGGTCGATGCGGGCAAGCCCTTCTCGGTGATCCAGCAGGCCGGCGCGCCGACCGCGCACATGTCGCAGAACATCCGCGCGCGCGGCGATGCTGTTCGTGACGCAGCGTCGGCCGCGCAGATCGGCAATGTTGAAAAGGCGATGGCGGCGCTGGCGCCGTTCACGGTGGAGGCGCCCGGCCGTGGCGCCGAGGAGGCGGCGGAGCGGTGGCTGGCGCTTGGCGCCGAGGAGCGAGCCGGAACCGCCATCTACGCTTCAGGGCGGCGGCTTCGCGGCGACATCAATCGGTCCGTCCAGGAAGGGCTGCTCGCGCGCGGTGAGATCGGTCCGGCCAGCCACGCGCTTACCGTGCTGGAGCGCGTCCACGTGACCAACGAGGAGCTGCGCTATGCCCAGAATTATGCACCCGGCATGGTGCTCGACGTCTCGGAACGAGGCGAAGGACTCCGGCTGTCGAAGGGCCGGGCCGACGTCGAGCGCGTCGATGCGGCGGCCGGGATCGTCAAGGTACGGACTGCGGACGGCCGGGAGCGGACGCTCCGGCCCGACCGCCTTCGGCCAGTGAGCGAGCCGCGACTGCAGCTCTACGAGCGCAAGGATCTGACGATCCACGAGCGAGACCGCATCCGCTGGACTGCGAGCGATCATAAGCGGGGCCTGTTCAACGCTGACCGCGCCCGGATCACCGGCATTCAGCGCGGCATCGTCAGTGTGGAGACCTCGCTCGGCGTGAAGCTTGAGCTGAAGCGGAATGATCCGATGCTACAGCGGCTCGACTTGGCCTACGCGCTCAATGCCCATATGGCACAGGGCCTGACGTCCGATGCCGGCATCGCCGTGATGGAAACCCGTGACACCAAGCTCGTCAATCAGCAGACTTTTCTGGTCACCGTCACGCGGCTCCGGGACACGCTGACGCTGATCGTCGACCGTGCCGACGGCTTGCAAAGGCAGCTGCTCCGAAATCCCGGAGGCAAGACATCGTCGCTTGAAGCCACCGGCGGGATCCCCCACGCAGCACCGACCGAAGCTCGTGCAAAGCCTGCCGGGACTGGAACGGACAAGCCGGCAATGGAGCCGGAGAAGACGCTCGACGTCGCCGGTGGCCGTGGCAGGATCTTCGACATCGGGATTTGATGCCCGCGACTGCTCGGCAGTCCGCATCTTCATCTTGGCCCTTCCGATCGATACTGCCGGCGGTTAGGCTTCGAAGAATGATCAGTGACCGGGAGCTTTGGGCCTGTGCCAATGAGGTTCTGCGCCAGCATGGCGCGGGAGCAGCCAGCCACGCCGCCGAACGCAGGGCCGCGCTTGAAGCGGCCGGCGATGAGGACGGACATCGCACTTGGGTCGCGATCAGTCGTCGGCTGGAAGAGCTTGGGCGAACGGTCGCGTCACCTGGCAAGCTCCAATGACTTCTCGGCCGAGCCGAGATTTGGGCAGCAGTTGGGTGGCGCCTTGGTTGCCGAGGCGAGTGTACCATTGGCATACGCGGAATCGGTCATGCCATTAGGGTCGCGGCATCGGGTTTCGGGGCTGCTCAAACACGCGCGTGGGTTCGTGCTTGAGGTCGATGACGGCGGTGTGTGGGCACTGGACCTGGATCGAAATCCTAAGGCAATGCTCGGGCGGCGCGTGACCGTTGAGGGCGTGCGATCGGGTTTCGATCGACTTGACGTGAAGTGGATTGGTTTCGCGGATCCGCGGTGACCCTCGTCTTCTGGAGCGGCAGATTTCCCGCAAGCGAAGCAGCACGGTGCCCCTCGTTGATCGGTAGTCCCATCTTAAGTTGACGGACATCCGGACGTTCGCCCGGGCTTCGGCACTCCTCGGGCGCAGCCGTCCGTTCAGCTCGGTCTCACGGCCACTTCCAAGCTTTCCCTCGGTGGCCCATCGCAATCGGCCGGGCACCTCAATCCGCCTACGACGAGCAGCCCGAGCTGTCATCCGACTTCATCCCATGGCGCCAATACCACCCCTGCCCTAGATGTGTCTGAATGACGGGCACCACTGACGCTGATCGGTTCAATCTTGATCGCTTCGTCTCCGCGCAGGAGGCGACCTACACGCGTGTGCTGACGGAGCTGATGAGGGGCCTCAAGACGAGCCACTGGATGTGGTTTATCTTCCCGCAGGTAGCGGGTTTGGGGTCCAGCGAGATGTCGCGCCGATACGCGATCAGCTCAATAGCGGAAGCTCAGGCCTACCTTGCCCATCCGTTGCTCGGTGCAAGGTACCGGGAAAGCGTTGCCGTTCTTCAGGATCTCGTCGGCACCACCGCAGAGGCGGTTTTCGGGTCCGTCGACGCAGCCAAGCTCCGCTCCTCGCTCACCTTGTTCGCCGAGGCAGCACCTGGCGACCCGCTGTTCGCGGCTGCGCTTCAGCGCTGGTTTCGGGGCGACAAAGATAGGCGGACGGTCAGTATCCTTAACGCCAGCAGGGCGGTCGGTGGCTGATTAGACCCAAAGCCGGTCATTCAGAGGCCCTGTCGCACTTCCCAATTTCGCCCATTCGTTCATGTGAAATGACCAGGCCCGGAGGAGCCGCGGCCCCGGCGCCGAATGAGGTGACGTGGGACAAACCCGCCATCTACGTTGGCTTCGGCGAACGGCGGCTCCAACTGACAGCGGTCATTCCGGATAGCGTTATTGTTGCAAGTAACAGCGCGAGGCAATTTCATTGGCGGGATAAAAGGCACGGAGGAATGGACATGATAAATAGCCAACTCAACGAAACGTTGTCGCTGGCTGGAAAAGTGGCTTTCGACGCAGTCAGCCGTATCCTGACCATAAACGATCTCGTCCAGCACGCAGCTGCCGTGATGGAGGTGGGATGAAAGTCGGTCTGACGGATCGCGCTAGCCCCGGCCGGCAGTTCCGCGCGCCGGCGAAGAGGCCCCCCAGGCGCCCAGGTGAGACGTTGCGGCATCGACTACAGCACCATCATCAGATTGATGCAGATCAGCGGCGCCCGACCCATTGAAACATCGCCTCGCCGAGAACAAATAAAGAATAGAGGGGCCTTAACCATGCCGACCAAGAGTGCCGACGAATTCCTCGCCTCCATGGCCGACGCGCTCGCGATCAGCGATGCGCGCTACGACCAGGCATGCCGCAGCTACGCCTCGCTCGGCGCATGGCTGCACCGCCCGGAATCGACCGTCCTGCGCTACGACCCGCAGATCTACGTGCAGGGGTCCTTTCGTCTCGGCACGGCGATCCGGCCGCTGAACGACGAGGAGGAATACGACGTCGACTCAGTGTGCGAGCTGCGCCTGCTCGGCACGGGCCACCTCAGCCAGAAGGCTTTGAAGAAGCTCGTCGGCGACGAGATCAAGGCCTACCGCGTCGCGCAGAGCATGGTGAAGCCCGTGACCGAGGGTAAGCGCTGCTGGGTGCTGTCCTACTCCGACGGTGCGCAGTTCCACATGGACATCGTGCCGGCGGTCCCGAACAACTCGCGCCAGAAGCTGCTGCTAGAGGCCCGCGGCCTCGACACCCGCTGGTCGGAGACGGCCATCGTCATCACCGACGTGCGGTCGCCGACCTACGAGTACATCTCCGACGACTGGCAGCGGTCCAATGCCAAGGGATACGCGAAGTGGTTCCAGCTGCGCATGGGGCCGATCTTCGAGCGGAAGCGGCGTGCGATCGCGGAATCGGTGCGTGCCAGCGTCGAGGACATCCCGGAATACCGCGTGCGGACGCCGCTCCAGTCCGCGATCATGATCCTGAAGCGTCACCGCGACGGCATGTTCGTCGACCGGTACGACGAGCGGCCGATCTCGGTGATCATCACGACGCTGGCCGCGCACGCCTACAACGGCGAGGAGAAGATCTCCGACGCGCTGTATGCGATCCTGGCGAACATGGACCGCTTCATCGAGCGCGACGGACGGACCCTCATCATCCGGAACCCATCCGATCCGCTCGAGAACTTCGCCGACAAGTGGCCGACGCATCCCGAGCGGCAGGATGCGTTCTTCGAGTGGCTCGCGCAGGCGCGGCACGACTTCGGGCAGCTGGCACAGCAAGTGGAGCGTCGCCGACTCGTCGAGAGCGTCGCGCCTCGGATGGGTGCCATCGCCGAGAAGGCGGCCGCCCGCATGGACCCGCCCTCGGGCAGCATGCTCCGCCCGGCCGCCTCGGCCGCGATCATCGGGACGGGCGCGGCGAGCGCCCTCGCCTTCCCGAACACCCGCCGCGAGCCGACCTCCCCCAAGGGCTTCGCTTGATCTGGTGGGCCGAGCAGCCCGGCCGCGCCCAGTCCGAGCGGAACGCGATCGGCGATCTCGCCGAGAATAGTCCCTGGCTCGCCAACGTCGAGATGCGTCTCGCCGGCACCCAGCTGGCGTTCGACTTCGACCTCGAGGTCGGCGAGCGCACGATACCGCTGACGCTCGTCTACCCCGACTTCTTCCCGGACGCGGCACCTTCCATCCTCGCGCGCAACCGTGAGCTGCTGTCCGGTCACCAGTACGGCCCGTCGGGGGAACTCTGCCTGGAGCATCGGCCGGACAACTGGACACCCGACGTCACCGGCGCGATGATGATCGAGAGCGCACACCGCCTGCTGTCGTCCGAGGACGAGACCGGGCGGCCCGCCCCTGCCGACCACCGGACGACGCGGGCGCAGAGGATGCGTTACTCGGCGTTCCGCTTCCTGTTCTCCCGGGACACGCTGACCGGGCTCGGGTCGCTGGCCGAAGGCCAGGTCGCCGAGGGGCAGATGCAGGAGCAGGACGTCGCTGGCACCTACGTGGCGCAGCTGTCCCGGATCGGTACGGCGGACGCACCCCTGTGGTCGGAGACGAAGAAGCGCGGCGGGGACGTGCGGTCCTTCCCGGCGGTCGTGGTGCGCGTGCCGGCGGCCGGCGGCCGCGCTTCAAAGGATTTCGACGAGCTCAAGGCGCTGCTTTGGGCGCACGGCCACTCGGGCCTCGCGACGGACCTCAAGGACGGCTCAGACCTGGTCGGCATCGTGCTGTTCGACGGACAGCGCATTCACGTCCCGATGGTGTTCGGCGACCCGGGCGCGCGGAAGCTGATCAGCTACGACGCGGTATTCGCCGAAGCGGACGGCGTCAGGCTCGACCCCGAATACGAGCGGCTTAAGACGTTTAAGGTCGCGATCGTCGGCTGCGGCTCGGTGGGTTCGAAGGTGGCCGTGCAACTCGCCCGGTCGGGAGTGGGCAGCTTCGTGCTCGTCGATGGCGACGTGCTGTCAGCGGGCAACCTCGTCCGCAACGAACTCGACTGGCGCTCGGTCGGGGTCCACAAGGCACCGGCGCTCGGAGCGCGGCTGATGGAGGTCAACGCCGACTGCACCTTCACCGCCCGCACGAACCCGCTTGGCGGACAGGAGAGCGGCGCGATGGCCGCCGCGACGATGGCGGCGATCGAGACGTGCGACCTTATCGTCGACGCGACCGCCGATCCCGGCGTGTTCAACCTGTGCTCCGCGATCGCTCGCCGCGCCGAGAAGCCGATGTGCTGGGCGCAGGTGTTCGGCGGCGGCGGCGGCGGCATCGTCGTGCGGCTGCGGCCCGGACTTGACCCGACACCGCTGACGGCGCGGCAGAGGATCGAGGCCTGGTATGCCGAGCAGGGCGTCGACTGGCCTGACGACGGATCGGCGAAGCCATACGAGGACACGGGCACCGAAGGCGTCCCGCTGATTGCCGACGACGCCGACGTCGCCGTCATCGCTTCGCACCTGTCGCGCTTCGCGATCGACGTGCTCGCCCGGCCCGAGGCGACGACCTTCCCCTACTCCGCCTACTTAATCGGGCTCAGTGACCGATGGCTGTTCACCGCCCCGTTCGACGTCCGTCCGATCGACCTCGGCGCAAGTGATGCCTGGGGCGTGGAGCCGGGGACAGCCGACATCGCGGCACTCAAGGAGCTTCTGGCAGACCTGACCACGAAGAAGAACGATGAGGATTGAGATCACGCCGGACGTCAAGGTCACGCTCAGGCGCTCGCTCCGCGCCGCCGGTCGGCGCGAGATCGGCGGGGTGCTCATGGGCGAGCAGATCGAACCGGGCCACTTCCGCGTCGTAGACCTGTCTGTCGACAACGAAACCGGGGGCCGCGCGCACTTCGTGCGGAGCCCTGAAGCGCACGCCGACGCGCTCGACGCGTTCTTCCGCCGAACGGAGAACGAATACGACCGCTTCAACTACCTCGGCGAGTGGCACTCCCACCCGCGGTTCCCCGTCACGCCCAGCGTTCAGGACGCGGCGTCGATGGTCGACCTGGTCCACGGCGAGCGCGGCATCGACTTCGCGGTGCTGCTCATCGTGAGGCTGGACTGGTGGCGGTGGATCGCCAGCTCGTGCACCCTGTTCCACCGCGGCCACCAGCCGTCCGCCGTCGAGATCCTGGAGGGATGACCATGCTCAACCATTTCCTGCGCTCGCTCATCGACTGGGTGTTCAGGCGGCGGTCCGTCGGCGCCTCCCTGATCAAGGTCGGCGTCCCGCTGTATGCACTGGTCCTCGCCAGCCTGACCATCGGCGTCAGGATCCCCACCAAGGACGGCCCGTTCGTCTTCTCATGGGACACCTCTGGTGGCGCCGCCTCGCTAAGCTGGGGCGTCTTCATTGTCGCCACGGCCAGCGTGCTGACGGGCCTGCTGCTGGTCGTCCGCGACGTCCGCCGCGAGAACCGCGAGAAGGTCATCGTCATAGAGGCGCGCGGTCTTCGCGACTGGCAGGGCGAGCCGCTGGAGAAGGCGATCCCCATCTCGGTGCGGGGACGGCGCGACGCGTTCGTCGTCGATGTCCGGCAGGGGCTGGTCGACGGGCAGATCGTGAGCCCGGAACGCGCCCTGCAGAAGCTGAACGGCGTGCCCGACGACATCGCCCGCCGGACCGACGGCACCAATCGGGCCGACGTCTCCTTCGCGCTCGGCGGCCTGGCGCCCGTCCCCCTCCTCTTCCTGCTTGGCGTGATCGTCGACGACGAGCACCGCACGCTGTTCATGGACTGGGACCGCAAAGCGCACATCTGGCGGCCGCTGGACGAGGACGACGACGGCAGGCGCTTCGACGTCGACGGCCTCGGCGCGGTCGCCACCGGCACCACGCGCGCCGCGCTGTGCGTCTCGGCGTCCTACGACGTGCTTGACGCCGACGTGCGCCTGGTCGAACCGACCGCGTCGATCGTCCGGATGGACCTGCAGGACCGGTCGATCGCGTCGCACTGGTCGGATGCTAAGCAGCAGCAGCTCGCCCAGCAGTTCCTCGACACGGTCATGGCGCTCTCGCGGCAGGGCGTCACCGAGATCGCGCTGTTCCTCGCCGCGCCGGCCAGCCTCTCGCTGCGGCTCGGGACCGTCTACGACCGGCGAAACCTGCCAAGCGTGACGGTGAACCAGTTCGAGCAGGCCGACGCCCGGAAGTTCCCGTGGGCGGTGCGGATGCCGGTCGCCGGACTGACCGCCCCTGAGCTGGTGCAGCGCTGATGGCAGGCGGAGTGGAACCGGCGACGCCGCCGGTGATCGATGTCGCCAGGCTCGGACACTCGATGATCGGTCTGGCGCCGACCGAGTTCACCCGCGACGCGATGCTCGGCGCCGCGCTCGCTCTCGAGCAGCGCGAGAACCCGCTGCGCCTCAACCTATTCGCCACGGCGATCCGCATTTTCCTCGACCACGTAATGGACGCACTCGCGCCCCGCGAGCAGGTCGAGGCGTGCCGGTGGTTCGAGCCGGTCGAGGGACAGGAACGGCCGGTGCGCAACGCGCGGCTGACCTACGCGCTCATCGGCGGTCTGACCGTGGAGCAGGTCGAGGAGATCGCCGGCATCGACGTGAAGCCGCTGATCAAGGAGGTGATCGGCGCCTACGGCGATCTGAACAAGCACGTCCATGGCCGGGAGGATACGATCGTCCGGGATCTCGAAGAACAGGACGCGATCGCCCACGACGTGCTCGTCGCCCTGGCCGAGCTGCTCGAGGCGCAGCGTGACTACCGGCGCGAGATCGTCGATGGCATCGCGGACGGGCTGCAGCGGGAGGCGGTCGAGAAGTTCACCACCGAGACCATCGGGGAGATCGACATCCTGGCCACGCACCACACGGTCGACTGGGTCGGCATCGACGAGCGCCACGTGGTCGGCATCACCGCCACCCACGTCGAGTACGAGATCACGGGGTCGGTCGGCGTGACGCTGCTCTACGGTTCGGGAAGCGACCGGCGGAGGGGCGACGGCGCGGAGATCGGGGAGGAGTTCCCGATCGCCATGGGCTTCCGGGTCCCCGTCGAGACACCGCAGAACCTCGGGGAAGCCGAAATCACGAGCGAGATCGACACGTCGGCGTGGTTCGGAGAGGACGGGAACGAAGCTGAAGATGGCGACGATGGCTGAGACGTGGAAGGCATGTTCTAGTGTCGCTGCGCCGCCAATGCCCGTCACGCCAAGCAGGTCCAACCTGCTTCTTCAGAGCATCCACCCAATCAGGTGAGAAGAGAGATCGCATGAACCGCGCACGTTCCCGCTACGACGAGCTCCATGACCGCTTCGACCCGATCAAGACGGGCAAGGCGGGTACGCGATACGAACGTCTGACGGCCATGGTCCTCAAGGCGCTCCACCGGGACAACGTGGTCATCCACGACATGCGGCTTATCGGAGACTCCGAGGTCAAGCACCAGATCGACGTGCACGTTGAGATGGATGGCGCCGACCGGCAGGTCATCATCGAATGCAAGGACTTCGACCTCGCCGGCGACAAGGTCGGGCTAGACATCGTCCGCTCCTTCCGATCCGTTGTCGAGGACACGGGCGCCGACGAGGCAATCATCATCACGTGCAACGACTTCACCGCGGACGCTCGGAAATACGCGAAGGCCAAGGGCATCAAGCTCGCGGTACTGCGGACGTTCGAAGATACCGACATGGACGGCCGCATCCGGACGATCATCAGTACCATCAACATCAGAGGTGCGATCGCCATGGATGTACAGGAGCTGGCCTTCATCGATGAGGCATCAGAGAGGCGCTTCGCGTCGGACCTGGCCGCCGCCGGCATCGATCGAGGGTTCCGGCCGGACACCCCGGTCCACTTCGTGAAGAATGGAGAGCGGATCCAGTTCAACGAATACCTCACCAAGGCAGCAAACGCGGATGCCGACAACCACTCTCGCGGTGAGGGGAATTGGTCGATGCGCCTGCCTCAGGACGGGTGGCAGCTCTCAGTCGAGAACGGCCCGGGCATCGATTTCGCAGGAGTCGCCCTCAAGTACACGCTCGTCGATCAGACCCGGGTGACCGAGTTCGTGTCCGATCGGATCGCCGAGCTCATCCTGACCGACTTCGGCGCTACGGACCTGATCATATTCGCGGACCAGCTCGAGCGGCACCAGATCCGGCCCGACGGCGAGGTGACCTGACGGGAACAAGTTGCCCAACTAACGGAGGTAGTCAGTCGCGATCGTAGAGTCCGAACCGGAGGCTGCCACCGTCGACCCTGTCAGTCGGCATCACATCGCCACACTGTGCGTCGAGCCACTTCGTCACGACACCCCGGACGAACTCCCGTGCCTCCAGCAGGTTCATAAGAGTCGACTGGTCGATCGCTGTGTCGCGCTTGGACGCGCCGTGCCGACCAAAGGCCCTATTATTCGCCGCCAACTTGAACGCATTGAGAGCCTGTCGCTTCGCGAGGCCCGCCGCGTCCAGCTTATCGAGCGTAGTGCCGAAATCTCCGGCGATGTCCTCCAGCAGTCGATAATAGTCGGCCCAGTTCGGCGTTCCGGAGATGACCATCGCAGCATACGCCGCCAACGGCTTCGACATCATCAGGTCGACGCGACCGTTGCGCATCACCGCGAGATTTGGATGGCGTGCGACGCTGATCAGGCGGCGCGGATCAACCGATACGGTATCGCCGAACGTCATGTGCCCACCGCCATGCTCGTGTCGGATCTCGGCCGCGGTTGGAACTACCGGCTTGAAGTTGCTGTCGGCTAGGACGGCATACCCATTAAGCGGAGATATGATCTCGCGCGCCACCCATCTTGCCGCGCCGTAACCCTGTGCCTCGGCTAGTGGGACGCACCCTTCCCCGGTAACGTAGGTCCGGCGATCGGTGGCATCGCTCACCCTGTCCATCGAGCCGTCCTTGCCGCCCTTCAGACCAGTGAACACAGCCAGACCGGGATAAGCGCCTTCGGGAAACAGCAGGCTTAGAGCGTAGAGGTCATCGACGTGGCCATCGACGAAGATCTTGATTTCCATGTCCCCTCCAACCGATCGCAACGGGCCTCTGATGTAATTGTCAGGGCACGAAATCGAAGCCCGCTCTTCTATTCGCAAAGCCCCTCCCGACTGAAATCCCACCCGGTCAGTCGACCGGCCCGAACTCACGCACGAGGAAGTCGAGCGTCGCCGCGTCGCGCAGCCGACAGACCACATTCTGGTTGGCGAAGGCTCCCGAGAAGGTCTTCTCCTGGTTCAGGGGCAACTGCTTCCTCCACTCGACACGCACCACGTACTCAGCGTGCTCTGGGTCATCCGCCTGATGGTTCATGTTCGGCTGCGCGAGGTCATGCGAAGAGGAGCTTGCCGTCGATGACGAAGTCGCGGGCCATCACCGGTCCTTCGGTCACCGTTCCGAACCCGACGTAGCCGGCGCCCTTCTGATACGCATATATCCTCGTGCCGGGCTCTAACTTGTCCAGCGGACCGGAATATGTGCGGCCTCCGCCCGCCGCCACGAACCCGAGGCGACGCATGTCCTCCCATGCCCGCGAAGGCCCATCGCCCGCATTCACGTACCACAGGCCGGACCAGGGTGCCTTTGCCCTCCGCTCGGTCCGCTCGACGACTTCGTCCTGGTCCAGACGACTTCGTCCTGGTCCATCAGCCAGTCGGCTGCGAGATATTGGCCTTGATCGTCTCGGAAGACCGTGAAGAACGCGGTATTGATGCCGACATCGTGCACGCGGGCGAGATATTCGACTATGCGCTGGGACGCGGGATCGAGCGCGCTGGCCACTATCACCATCGAGTGGGTTGCGTTCAGCGGTTCGGGCGGAGCACTGCCGAACTTCCGCTGAAACGTCTCGACGAACCCCGCTCCCTTCGGGCGCAGATAGTTCTCTGCCATCGCATGCACGGCCGGCGTATCGAGTCCCGATACCCAGCTAGCGTAATCCAACACCTGCGCGACGATGTCACGCGGCGTCCGGTCACGCTTCAGCTCGATGACCGTGACCGATCCCTCGCCGTTGATCGCGACCAGGTCGATCCGCCCCTGGTGCGCAGTGACGACTTGGCGACCGATGACCAAGAGCTGCGGATCCAAAATCGAGATGTCCGCTTCCAGCCAGCGCTCGAGGCGGTCCTCTGCGTCAAGGCGCTCGGCGGCCATGGGCGTGAGCGAATTACCATCGATACTCCAGAGCTTCGTCACACCCGTCCGACGAAACGGAACCGGCTTACGCTCTACAGCCGATGAACGGAAGTCGGCTACGAGGCAGATCGGACTGCAAAAGGGTCTTCGTGATGTTTAAGTTGTGCGACTTCTAGTTCTGCCGCGAACAGGCTAGTCGCGACTGATGGACAGCGATGCCACGGCTGGGAACAGGAAGAGGCAGGCCGAGGCGCTGCCGCTTGAGACCCGCCACGCATTTCTAGATACGCAAGTGTTCAGGAAGCTGAAGCACAATCCGGCCAACCGCGCTCTCAAACTACTGGCCGCCCAGGTCGAGGCACATCGCCTCGTCATGCACACCACCGACATCACGCTAACGGAGATTTCGCGGCAGATCGCCGAGGGGGTCGAACAGTCGCGGGTCGCCTTGTCGAAGGCCAGGAAGGATCTGGACCGCTGGCGCCATACGGTGCCCGACATCGCGCCGATGCCCGACCTCGGTCCGGACACGGCAGCCAGCCTCTTCGCGGCCTTCCGCAAGGCTTCGACCGACGAGTGGCGGGCCGAGGAGCATCGTGCGACGGCGCAGCCCGCCGCAGACGTTTTCGCCGACTACTTCGCGAGACGACCGCCCTTCGACACAGCGGGCAGCAAGGAATTCCCCGACGCCTTCGCGCTCAAGGGGCTCGAGGCGTGGTGCGCCGCGAACGGCGAGACCATGTACGTCGTGACGAAGGACGCGGCGGTGCTGCGCTACGCCATGTCCTCGAAGCTGCTGCATCCGCTCGAGACGATCGAGGAACTGCTCGGTGCCGCCGAACGCTCGGCGGACGGTGACGACGGAGGCGCCGAGGCCCTGGCGGACGCCCTGCTCAACCTTCCGGAATTCGACTACCGCTTCGAGCAGGCGCTCGAACCGCTAATCGAGGGCCTCGAGATCGTCTACGTCGGAGATCTGCCGGACGGCGAGACCACCGGCGTGAACTTCGGCGGGACAATCCATTTCGTCGACTACCAGATCGTGTCGCGGACGAGCAGGCGCATTGGCCTGCTGGTGAATACGGACGTCGAGATCGACATCGACGTCGCGTTCGAGAACCGACGTTACGCCGCCTACGACCGGGAGGACGACGTCTGGATCGGGGGCGAGTGGGACACGACCGTGGTCAAGGCGGCCATAACGCTAGAGCTCTACCTGGAGATGGATCTCGCGAACGGCGAGATCGTGAAGACGGACCTGATCCGCAACGACTACCATGTCGGGTGAGGCCATCCAAAGACGCATCACCCCAGATACCGGTTCTCTCGATGCCACCTGAGTGCCTCAGGCGCCGGCGGCGAGAAGCCCAGCCTCGGAAGCGCGATCTCGGTGCCCTGCATGGCGTAGTAGTGGACACCGTTATCAAAATCGGCCTTCAGGCGCTCGCTGACGGCGAAGCAACTGTCCTCAGTCACCGTCACATATCCGAGATCGAACAGGCGATGGATATCCGTTCGCAGGAGGAGACCATTGGCGACCTCATGAGTGCCTCCGTCGCCGTATGACTGGATGTGCGCAGCATCAAGGATTGGCAGTGTCTTCTCGCCCGAGACGGCGCACCGTCGGCCATAACCGTCCGTGACGGCAAGGCGAAAGGCACCTTGCCCAAGGCGCTGCCGCATGAGCACGGGCTGGCCGTAGCGATCGCCACCGACCGGACGCGGTGCCGCCGGTGTCGCCGCGAGCCGTTCATTCACCGCTCGCCAGAGGCGTAGGCCATCGGCGGTATCGGTCGAGTATCCCTTCCCGACCACAGTGTTGCGGGAGAAGCTATCGGGCGCCGGTATCCACAGGTCCCGAGGCCAGAAGAAAGGTTCGGTCAGGATCCTGCAGCCGATCACGGGATCGTCGCGCGGTCCTAGGGGCGCGGTTCGGTGGCGCAGCTTCGCGATCGTCGCACGCATGTTGGCTAGGGAGACGTTGCCGTTCTTCTGGCCGAATGCCTCCCAGGCCAGCGACAGCGGTGCGAGGGACGCATGACTGAAAACCCCGCCGCCCACGATGGCCGCGTCCGCGCCCTTTAGCTTGAAAAGGAACAGGTCGCCAGGTTGCAGCGCCCTGAACTCGCCGTTGCCCGACGGCTGCCAGAAGTTGACCTCATCGGGCCCGATGCCCGCGAGATACTCGAACCACGGCCTGTGGGTGACGCCTAGGAAGATCTTGACCACGGTCGAACTATCGCTGGTCCCCACAGCTTGGCAACAAAACTCCGGGACATGGGACCCGCCGTTGGCGACGCCGATCTGACGTGGCGCCCTACCCCCCCCACCTACTTATTGCTGACCTGCTCACCAAAGGACTAAAAAAAGACGAGATTTTCTTCGCTGGCGTTTGGCGATGCAACTCGTTCATCCTACAACCTCGTATCAACGCGTCGAAAGCCGATCGGGGGATCAATGGAGCAGCAGGAGGGAAGTCGATCGACGCTGCTCTCGCGTGCGCGTCTGACCGCCAAGGCATTGGCGTCGGCCGCCACGACCGCAGCATCGCGGGCTGACATCTGCCTCGACCTTCTGTCGGCTGAAGGTGCAGACGAAAAGGTCGAAGCGTTCCGCCGATCGCTGCACTCGCTGCCGGTCGATGAGCGTCATTACTGGATCGGTACGCTATACACCTTGATGCTGTCGGCGAAGGTCCGTCGTTCCCAGGCAACATACTTCACCCCTCCGGCGGTAGCCGATGCGGTCGTCGACCTCGCCATCGAGGCGGGATTCGATCTCGGTCATGACGACGTCCTCGATCCTGCGGCCGGCGGTGCGGCGTTCCTTGCGACCCTGGCGGGAAGAATGAACGCCGCGGGGCTCCAGCCCGAACAGGTCGCCTACCGGCTCAACGGCATCGAGATCGACGATGGATTGGCGATCCTGTCGCGAAGGCTGATAGCGGAGCGCCTGGGTGCCCCACTGCCCAGGGACGTCATCGTCGCCGCGGATGCGCTCAAGACGCCGATCGTCGCCTCCTACGGGCTGGTTATCGCGAACCCGCCCTACGGCCGCGTGTCGCTGGATGACGTGACCGGCACCGATTGGGAGGAAATCTCCCACAGCGGCCACATTAACAAGTACGCGCTGTTCGCGGAACTTTCCTTCCGGGCGGCGAAGCCGGGCGGGCTTGTCGTCCTCGTCATCCCCTCCAGCTTCAGGGCCGGCCCGTTGTACGACCGCATGCGCGCGTTCATCCGATCGCAGGCGGAAGTGCTGGCCGTAGGCTCGATCGCCGGCCGGGACGGCGTATTCATAGACGTGGCGCAGGACATCAGCGTGCTCATCGCACGCAAGGGGAAGTCCCATCCAAGGGATGCGCTTGTCCGCTTCCCGGTCATCGGCGCGATGCCCACCAGCGACCCAGTCGTCGAGCAGCGACTGCCAGCCAAACCCGGCGACGCGTGGCCGCTGCCGGCGATCGATCCCACCCTCGTCGGCGGCGCCACCCTAGCCGACTACGGCGTCACAGCACGAGCGGGATACTTCGTCTGGAACCGCGAGGGGCAGCGGCTCGTGCCAAGGCTGGCCCGTCGACAACGAGGTTTCCCCCTAATCTGGGCGAAGAACGTGCGCCCGGGCGAGCTGTGCATGCCGTCCGGCAAGAAGGGCGCCGGCGCGGACTTCGTGACATTCCCCGATAACAGCACAGCCATCGTGACAGTTCCGGCCGCTGTCATGCAGCGGACGACCAACGACAAGCAGCCACGGCGCCTCGTCGCCGCGATGATTGATCCCGCAGTCCGGTCGAAGTGGGGTGGCTTCGTCAGCGAGAACCACACGATCGTGCTGACAGGGACTGACGAACGGCTGCTCGAGCTCGCCGTGCGGCTCCTCAACACGGCCGCCGTTGACCAGCGCTACCGGCGCGTATCGGGAACTGCCTCCGTGTCCGTCACCCTGCTGCGGCAGTTGGACCTGCCCACACCCGCCGCGTTCGGCGCCGCGCGCAAGGATGGGCAGGACGATGAGGCGGCGGCCGCCGCCGCCTATCAGCTCCAGCCCGAACCCGTCGACGCCTGATGGGGCGCGGCCGTCCCTTTCAGAAGCCGCCAGGGACAACCCTGGACGACCGCGCCGATCAGCGACAGGCTGCGCTCGAGAAGCGCGCGGCGTTGCTCGCGAAGATGACGCGGTCCAACGCGATCCGCACCGCATCCGCTACTCCTCCGCTCGCTTCACTGCCCGCGCGTCAGCATCGCGACGTGTCGCGATACATGGCGGCGTTGGCGGCGCAACCGCTCCATCACCTCGGGATGCCCGCCGCATCGGAGGTCACGCCGGCATATGCCCGGCTCGTGCGCTCGGCGGCCGAGGTTGCTGGCGACGGCATGGTGCAGGTCGTGATGCCCTGGCCACCGTTGCGGGTGTCCCCATCGGCTATAGCCGGTCTCCTCACAATCGCCGCGATCGGAAGCGCCGAGCCCCAGCAGGTTCTCGTGCAGGGCGTGCGGGAAGGTGGGCGCCATGCCGCGGATCCCGTGCGCGTGCTGGTCTACCCCTATGCGCGCAGCACTCACGCCCAGGCGAGGCAGGTCCAGGTCGACCGACACGCGTTCGGGGCCGTGAACTTCGAGCACGTGAAGCGCTACCAGAGCAGAAGTGGCGACGCCGCCAAGGACTATCACCAAGTAATGGCGCGGGTGCGCAACCTGACGGGTCGCGCTTCGGACGGCCGCGACTACGCCGAGTTCGAGCACCCGATCCTCGACGAGATCGTCCCCCACGGATCACCGCGCCACGACCGGTCATCCAACAGCACATTGCTGTGGCGCACCCGCACGAAGACCGACATCGCGAGGCAGACCCGCTCCGGCGAGGCCGACGATCCGTCGAAGGCATGCTTCTTCCTTTACACGCTCCGCGCGGGCGAGCGGCTTGGCTTGGCGCTCCGATCGATCAAGCCCGGACCGGACCTTATGATCCTCGACCTCACCCGCACCGCGCGCAACCGCCTCGGCTGGGACTGGGTCGAGAACGCCAAGGAGTTCGTCGCGTGCCTGCGCGAGCTGCATCCGGCCACCGGCATCCTCGCGGTCGTGGACGACCCATGGACATACCGCGCCGCGCGCTTCGACATCCTCGGGACCAAGAAGCCGGGTCGCAATGGCAAGGTCGTGCCAGCGCCGGGCCACGTCGTCTATTCCGAGGTCGCCGACATCGTCAGGCCCGTGTCCGGGGCCGCAGCGACGTTCGAGGGCGGATCTAACATCGATGTCGATGGCTTCTTCGGCGAGGTCGACCACGGCATCGAGGCGCTGCGCCGCTTGGCGAACAGCCTGTCCGACAAGGGCGACCCGCAAGGGGCATCGACGGTGCGCAACCTCATCGCCACCGTTCGCCGCACCGCATCGCTACCCGGCTCTCTATCCGAGCTGAGTTCCTTTCTGGAGAGCGAGACCTCGACGGCGGCGGCCGACGACCTGCTCGCGGTCTACCGAGTCACCGGCGACCTGGCGACGCTCGACGATCCGCGGGGCCTCGCAAGCCAAGTCGACGCCGAGGCCAGGTCCCTTGGTGCAGCCCGCACCCTGATGCGCTCGTTCGACGCCGCGACGCCGATGACGACGTTGCTGGAGTCCGCGATCCAGCCGGCACTGCGCTCAAGCTCGAAATCCGTCGTCGTGTTCAGATCGGACCTGGTCGCGGAATTCGCCGCCAACAGGCTCGCCGGCCCCTTCCCGAAACTCGCGGCGAGGATCGAGACCGAATTCGTCCGGTTCGGCGGCGAGCGTGTGCTGCGCGCGGTCGCCGACCTGCCGCCCGCCGCCCGCAACCAGTTCAAGAGGGCCGTCGTCGTCGCTCCGACACGGACGGCGATCCTCACGACACTGACGCAGCCATCGCTGCCCGAGAACGTCGTCATCCTGGCCGACGCGGATACGCTCGCGTTCGCCGCACGTGACGCAGAACGGCTCGCGGAGGAAATCGACGTCGCGCCGCTGGCCACACGGCTCCGCGCCTTCGCCGCGCGCGCAAGCGCGCGCGTCGAGGAGATCGGTCGCCACGTCGTCCGCTTCGAGATGCCGACCGACGACGTCGAGTTCCCCAACGGCTCCGTGATCGACCTTAGCGGCGGCGGCAAGGGCGACCGGAACCGCGTCGAGATCGCGCTCAAGAACGGTCAGCGCATCATCGCCCGCCGCAGCACCGAGATCGTCATCCGGGACGACGGGGCCGCGACGACGTCGTTCGTCGAGCGCGCCGCGTCGCAGGTCAAGAAGGGAGACGAGGTCTGCGTCATCGGGCACGGCTTCGTCGAACGGGCGCGGACGCTGGTCAACATCCGCGCCACCGCCGCGGAGGAGATCCGCGACTATCACGAGTTGGTCGCCGAACGCTTCGCCGCGCTGCCCGAGCAGACGACGATCGGCAAGCTCCGCTCGCTGGTGGCCGCGATGGGCGAGCCCGTCGTGCCCGCCGACCGGGCGCGATACTGGATCGACCTCGGCGACGAGATCGTGAAGCCGCTCCACGACGTCGTCCCGCATGCGCCGCAGGACCGCGAGACGTTCATGCGCTTCACGGCGGCGCTCGGCATCGGCGAACGCGTGGCCTCGAACTTCTGGCGTTGGGCCGTGGTGGCGCAGCGATCGCACCGCGTCCGGTATGGCAACGTGTTCCATGACGCATTCCGCGGTATCCTGACCGATCCGCATGCCGCGATGGCCAGCCACCGTGACCGCACCGACGAGATCCGCATGCTAAGGTCGATGGCGGAGGAGCACGTCGGGATCGTCGACCAGGTACGGAGCTACAGGACGTCATGAAGGGCAAATCGAACAGCGAGCTCGCGTCGATCGACGTGGAGCTGAAGGAAGCGGTCTGCGACGCGATCGTGAACTCGCTCGTCGACCGGGTGAGCGGCTCCGACGAACGTGGCCGCAACCTGCTCGGAAGCTCGCCCCGCCGAGGCATCTTCGCCGGGCAGCTCCTCCCCCGGTTCGACACTTCAGGCAACGACGACGAAACGACCGACATCCGCATCGCCGCCGTCGGCATCGACCTTCTCGCCGTCGCGGGCGCTCCATCGGCGGTTCGCGTGACGCCGCGTTTCTCAGTCTACCTGCGAGTGATTCCGGCCTGGAGCGACCTGGTCGCCGGAGGCGGCGAGCTCGAGTTCGACTTCCGCCTGCGCGCCAACATCCAGCAGCAGATCGACGACGCCATACGGGCCGAGCGGACACCGGCATTGCAGGCTGCGGGCGTCGACAAGCCCGACTGGAAGGGGATGGACGAGACGCGGCGCTCGAAGGTCAGGGCGACCCGTGCGCAGATCCTCTCGGAAGTGCGCAAGAAGGCCTACGCAGCACAGGGCATCAAGCTGCTCTCCGGCGATCCCGAACTCGACGTGAGCGAGGCTCTCCCTAGTGAAACGCCTGATTCCGACCCGAATACCAAGGATGACGTGAAGCCCGCCGCGCCGCCGATCGCGAGGCTGGTCAGGGAGGGAAGAGAACTCCCCCTCACCCTCGTCGACCCGGCACTCATCCCCGGCAAGTGGACGCGGCTGGACCTCGATCTGCCAGTGCTCGAATTCACGTTGAACGCTTCGGACGACGCGCTGACCGCCTCGGTCGACGACTACAACCGCACGCTCGGGGACGCCGTCGGCGCACAGCTCGAGGCATGGGTGGTCGGGACCGGCGCCGGGATCGCCTGGCGCGACGTGTCGGTGCAACCCGGCGACACGCTGACCGAGGAGAAATGGACCGCGGCGATCACCGCGCTGGCCACCCGCCCCGTGGACCGCAACCGCATCGTTCCCGACCTCTCACGGGTCGTCGTCAAGGTCGAACGGCAGGTCGATTTCCTCGACCCGAGTTCCATGTCAATGCGCGTCATGCTCGACAATCAGTCGGCTGAACCCACGCCCTTCGACGCCCGCGGCAGGTGCAACACGGTTTTCAGCGCCGGGCTCACGGTCGCGATGCCCAAGACCACCCACCGGCCGCTTCACCTCGACCGCGTCGAGCCATCGTATCGGTTTCGAGAGCACCTCGACTATCCGGCGATCGGACTGAACTGCGGCGTCGCCGCGCGGGAGGAAGGACAGGACATCAGGCTGCGGACGACCAGCGCGCCCCGGTTCGCCCAGCCGCGCATCATGGCGCGGAACCTCGACCTGCCCTACCAGTTCGCGGTCCTGAAAGATCCGGCCTTCGACGCCGCTAGGCTCCTCGAGCTTCCGCGCGCGTACGTGAAATGGATCGACGAGCAGGAACTACGGCTGAAGGACATTGTCGTCGCCGGGCTGGAGCCGCCAGACGCGGCGGTCGAGGCCGGGAGGCTGCGCAAGGATATCGCGGCGCAGCGCGCCGAGGCACGATACATCGAGCGCGGCGTCGAACTCCTGATGGCGTCCAAAAAGGCCGCCGACGCCCTTGCCGCCGATAGCGGCGGTGATCGGCACGCGCTCGAGCAGCGCGCCGCACCTTGGCGTGCGTGGACGATGACGAACGAGGCCTTCGCGCTCCGGGACTCCTTCGACGCGACGCGCGGCTGGCGCCTCTTCCAGATGGCGTTCGTCCTCGCCCATGTGCCGGTGTTCGCGTCGCGGATGGTCGAGTGGCGCGAGGCGCACGACCCCATGCTCGACGAGGACAGCGTCAGCCTGCTCTACTTCCCGACCGGCGGCGGGAAGTCCGAGGCATTCTACGGCACGCTGCTGTTCGCGATGTTCCTGGACCGGCTGCGCGGAAAGGATCGCGGCATAACCGCGATGATCCGGTACCCGTTGCGGCTGCTGACGCTCCAGCAAGCCCAGCGCCTGCTCAAGCTGGTCGTCAGGGCCGAGCTGGTACGCAAGCGCCACTCCGTCGGATCGTGGCCGTTCGAGATGGGCTTCTGGGTGGGTAGCCAGAACACGCCCAACCACTACCGCGAGTTCAAGGCCGACATCCCGCTCGTCACCGACCATGACCATCTGGACGACGAGGATCTGGACGGCGACGCGGGCACCGACGAGGAACGCGACCGGGCCCGACGCTACATCGACGCCCGTGAGGCCTACGACAAGATTCCGGATTGCCCCGTCTGCGCCCAGCCGACGGGCCTCAGACGCGACGAGGGCGACGGCCCTTACGGTCGCCGCGCCGCGATCGTCTGCTTCAACGACACCTGCGACTGGAACAAGGCTCACGGCGGGCGGCATCCGCTGCCATTCCTCCTGACCGACGACGCGGTCTACGCGCGCGCACCGTCGATCGTCCTTGGAACCGTCGACAAGCTCGCCATGCTCGGACAGAACACCAGCACGATCAGCAAGGTACTGGGCATGTTCGGCCTCGCGCGTCGGATCGACGACAAGGGCAACCTGGACAACCCGCGCAGCGAGGCGGACCTGAAGCGCGATCCCGCGAGCGAAGGCTGCTCGAACGTCTTTCCCGCCTACGCGAACGGCAAGCGGGTCTTCCACGATCCCTTCCCCGCGCTGATAATCCAGGACGAAGCGCATCTGCTGGAGGAAAGCCTCGGCACGTTCAGCGGCCTCTTCGACTCGCTCCTGGATACGACCTTGGAGGATATCGCCGACATGGCCGGCGACGGCCTCCGCGTGGCGCGGCGCTGGACCGGGGACGGCTGGGGCGGGCCGCGCATGCCAAAGATCATCGCGGCGACAGCGACCATCTCGGCACCCGAACGCCAGCTCGAGACGCTGTATCAGCGTGTGCCGCTGCGGTTCCCCTACCCTGGCCCCGACCTGTACCATTCCTTCTTCGCGGAGCCCGCCGATCCCCCCGCTGACAACAGCGATCGCGTCGGGCTGGCCAAATCGCTGCCCTTCGCGCAGGCGCCGGAGGCCACGGCGCCGTGGATGCGGCTATACGTGTCGCTGATGACGAACGACGCCACCCACACGGTGACGACGGTCGGCGTACTCGCTGCATTCCACGGCATCATCACGGCGCTCTGGGACGGGCTGACCGACGAAGCGCGCCGCCCGCAGGCGATCGCTGGCATCCGCGGGGCGGTGTCGCCGGGACGGGCCGGCGACTGGCACCGCGCGTCCATCGACCGCGCCATCGCCGACGGGCGCGAGGCCGAAATCATGGCGCTCGTCGATCTCCACCGGATCGCCCTCGCCTACGTCACGAACAAGAAGGGCGGCGATCAGATCATCGACGCGCTCAGCGCCGCCGTCGAGCACCAGCACCGTCGTATCAACCGCGCGCACGCCGCGTTCGATAGCCGTCTCATCTCGGGCGGTATCGACATGAAGGACATCCAAGCCGTCATGGAGGCGGCCGACAAGGCCTTCGTCAACGCCGACTATCCCGACGTGACCCAGACGGTGCGGAACATCGTGGCCACCTCGGCTATCAGCCACGGCGTCGACGTCGACCGATTCAACAGCATGTTCTTCGCCGGCCTTCCGTCCGACGTCGCCGAATACATCCAGGCGTCTAGCCGTGTGGGCCGCACCCATGTCGGGTTCGTCATGCTGCTGCCCACGCCACAGAACCGGCGCGACCGCTACGTCGTGGAGACCCACGACATATTCCACCGCTTTCTCGAGCGGATGATCGCGCCTCCGGCCGTGGAGCGCTGGGCCGAGAACGCCATAAAGCGGACCATGGCCTCCTACGTGCAGGCGTGGGCGATGCTGCGCGAGGCACGCGACTTCATCGCGATGGACGACGCCCGCAAGTTCGAGATCGCCCACATGGACCAGGTCAGGAAACTGGCGGCGATGGAGCAACGCGATCACCTCGCATTCACCAAGGAGTTGATAGGCTTCACGCTGCGTGCAAGCGGTTTCGCGGGCAAGGGCGCCTCACAATTGGGTGCACCCCACTACGATGAGTTCTACCGCGGCCTAGTGGACAATCAGGTCGGGAATTTCGCGCGCGACATATCCAGCCGCGGGACTTCCTCTAGCCTGCGTGATTACTGGAAGGACCAGCCCGCCTTCAAGCCGCCGATGACCTCGCTGCGCGACGTGGACGAGGCGGGCTACATCGTCGCCGCTGCACGCGACCCGATGGCGCGTGGCCGGACGACCGACGTCGACCGCCGGGATCTGGCTAAGGTGATGAAGGCGATCAGGACCCAACGTGGCAGCGCGTCGGAGATGGATGCGGACGGGGGTAGCGATGGCTGACGCAAAGGGAAAAGACTGGCGCACCGCGCCGACGCGGCGCCCCTCAGCGTTCGGTGCCGCCCGGACCCAGCCGGATCCGCTCGAGCCGCCGACGATGTCGCGCTCACGCGTCCAGATCGCGGGCTCCTACGCGCCCGGCGTGCTGATGACCTGGGAGGGGGGCAAGGGGATCTGCCGTTCGGTGCCCCTGGCCAACGAGGCCAAGGACCTGAAGCCGACGACGATCTCGCTGATCTTCGAGAACCTCAGCGACTCCATCACGAACTGGCGGGACCGCGCCCTGAAGGTGCTGCCCGATGCGTTGCCCGAACTCGTGCTCGACACCCCGTTCCGGGATTCCAAGACCGGTGAGGCCCGGGTCGAGCGCCCGGACTTCCAAATGACGAGCCCCGACAAGGTCGGATACGTCCCCTACCCGCTGCTCTACCGCTGCGGCATCTGCGGATCGACGCGCGAGTTCGAGAGCGTCGGCGAGCAGGCGCGGCAGCCGCTGCCCAAGAAGTGCAATGGTCACGAGGCGCGCTGGACGCAGGTCGACGTGGTCTACGTCCACTGGTCAGGCGACATCGAGCCGCTCAGCCCATTCAACTACAACTTCGACCCGCAGACCGGCACGGCCAAGTCGATCCGGGTGTGCACCTGCGGATCGACCAGCTTCAGGCTCCGTAACGACGCCCCGGTCTTCTCGGAATGGCGATACGTCTGCGAGGGCTGTGGCGAGACCCGTTCGCTGAAGAAGGCGAACCCCGAGGTCCTGACTCGCCTGCAGATCCAGGCCAACGAGGGCGGCCGCCCGTTCCAATGGATCGAGGTCAACATGCTCCCGGTCTCCTACCGGGCCAACTCGACCTTCTACGTGCAGCGGACGAGCTTCATCGTGTTCGAGGATGTCGACGTCGTCGACCTGATGACGCCGAAGCGCCGCGACGCGCTCATCTCCCGCCTCGCCCAAATCCACGACATCCCGTTCGCCGAGCCTTCCGCAGACCAGATCCGCCAAAATGTCGAGGCCGAGGCGTCGCGCGCGGACGAGTGGGGCGAATACGAGACCTTCCTCGGCATGGCCAAGAAGGCCGAGGACGCCGGGCGTGCCGATGCCGCCCGCCGGCACCGCGACAACGCCAGCGAGATCCGTGAAGCGTGGTTCAGTGAAGGCATCGTCGAGCGCGGCCAGCTCGGCAGTCCGGCCGTTCTCCAGGCCATCGCCGTGCGGGAGGACTGGACGCGGCGCTACGACCCGATCCGTCTCACGATCCAGCACGATGCGTTTGTGCGCGAGCACATCGAGGATGCGAGGAAGCGACACACGGCGGTCGATGTGATGGAGCCCGATATCGCACTCACCGACGTCGTCAACGATCCGACCCGCAAGGTGAAGTATCAGCAGGTCGTCCGATCGCTGCTCGAGCACATCGGGGTCGAGCGTCTCGTCCTGGTCCGCGGACTGCCGATATGCGAGTTCAGCTTCGGCTATACGCGGGTCTCCGCGACACCGATCTACAAGCGCGAGCACAATGGCGTCAGCACCGACATGCCGGTGCGGCTGAAGGCGTTCGATCCCCTGCCGATCTCCGATAACAAGCGGCCGATCTACGTCACTCAGCAGCTCAACGAGGCGCTGTACTTCAAGCTGGACGAGGGGCGCGTGCTGCGCTGGCTGCGGGAGAACCAGATCGCCGACGTGCCGCAGGACCATGTTGGCCGGGCGTATCTCGAACGCTACGACGACTTCGGGCCGTTCCTCGAGGTGTTCAAGGACCGCGAAGGCATGGGTGGATATCCGCGGACCTTGCCGGCCTACGTTTACCTGCTGCTCCACACCATGTCGCACCAGATGATGCATTCGCTCGCGGATACGTCGGGCGTCGACCGCGACGGCATCGGCGAGCACATCTTCCCGGCCGACCTATCGTTCGTCATCTACCGCAAGGGCATGACGCCGGACCTCGGCAACATCTCCGCGATGTGGCGCAACTATTCCGAAGCCTTCCTGAAGCGCGCGCTCGACCCGCGGACGCTCCGCTGCGGATCTGGCAACCTGTGCGATTCCCGCGGGGGCGCCTGTCCGGCTTGCGTGATGGTGTCGGAGGTCAGCTGCATCGCGTCCAATCTCCTCCTGTCGCGGGCGGTCCTAAAGGGCGGGAAGGGACCGGAATGGGAACCGAAGTCAGCCCCGAACCTCGTGGGTTACTTCGATCCCAAGCTGTCTTGATGGCAAGCGACGTCCTCGTCTCGCCCCGGGCGACCGCCAGGCTGGTCGTGACTATGCCGCCAGCGCCCAGCCGCCTGGCCGATGCGCTCGCCGCTGACATCGCGAGCGACTACGTGGCGCTGACTCGGACCACCGACGCCTTCCGTCACCTCGCCGGTCTCGCGCGCGAGCGCTTCACAATTATGATCCCATACGTTGACAGCGTCGGCGCCGCCTGGGCGGCCGAGCTGTTCGAGGCCACCTGTGCGTCAGAGCGCCTGCTTGTGCTGCGCGACGCGTCGCAGCTGGTGGCGTGCGGCAGCGCCGGCCGCCGCGTCGAAACAGCGGCGACCCGTATCATTGACTATGGTGGCGCCGACGTTGCCAATGAGACGTTCCACGCCAAGATCGTCCTGGCGGACGGTGTTGCAGCCTACGTCGGATCGGCGAACCTGTTGCGCCGGTCTAAGTCGACCAATCTCGAATGCGGCATGCTCGTCGAGGGTCCCGCCGTCGCCGCAGTAAAGGTTCTGCTCGACGCGGTGTCGGCGATGGCTGAAGCCTGAGATCCTCAGGCAGATATCGGCCCGCCTCGAAGAGTTTCCACGATGCCGGACTATTCCGCGGAGGTTAGTTGAAGCGACCGGTGAAGCCCTCAGTATATTGTTGCGGAGGCGATTCCCTTTACGTCCGAGCGACCGTAACCCCGTGAACGAGCGTCCGCTAACGCGATCTGAGCTCCGAAAGCGGCCGCGCCGCTTTCCACCGAGGCTGTGTGAAAACGCGCTGATATGTTAGAGTTCTGGTGCTGTTGGAGGCGCTGGGATGAGCCGATTCATCGAGGGGAGCGACCGGCGGCAGAGGCTGCTGCTACCGGACTGCATTGACGATTATGT